>ENA-ORBV01000063-ORBV01000063.1-microbial-mat-metagenome-genome-assembly--contig:-NODE-63-length-188534-cov-41.185093_pt1 | contig 188534 bp, 170 predicted proteins | sample MGYA00237777_ERZ505514 | MGnify/ENA primary metagenome ERZ505514 (study PRJEB26160, sample SAMN06269048) | microbial mat metagenome | isolation source: Oligotrophic lake microbial mat | place...
CAGCCGTGCGTCACGCGCATCTCGAGATCCTGCACATAGCCTGCCGGTGCGTACATCGACGTGAACGTGTTGTGCGCGACGGCCGGCGTAGCTGCCGCGATGGCGAGGCCCACTGAGGCCATTGCAACTATTGTCTGTCTCATCAGCTTTCCCCTTCTGGTTTAAGAAAGATCAGTCATTCGTTTCGCGTTCGAGATAGCAGGCTACCGCAGCGCGATCCTCCGCCGACTTCAGGCCGACGAAGGTCATCGTGGTTCCAGGCAAGGCGCGTCGCGGGTTCAGTAGAAACGCCTGCAGCAGGGCCTGATCCCAAACCCAACCGCTCTGCTTGAGCACCGGCGAATAGTCGAAACTTCCATCCGCGGTGCCGGCCTTGCGGCCCGAAAACCCGCGCAGGTTCGGACCTTCCCTGGGACGATCGTCCGGTTGCAAGGCGTGGCAGGTGCTGCAGAGCTGAAAAACGCTCTCGCCGAGATCCAGATCGCAACTCCCTGAGCTAGAAGCGGTGTCGGACGCACCACCGACTGCGACCAAGCCCAGCGTAGCGAGCGCGCCCATCAGCACACCGGCACAGATGCGCAGCGCGCTCACCGGGACACCGCGCAGCTTACGCGGCCGACCGCCAAGTCCAAGGACACCCGCTCGGCATCGCCATCGACCATCGTAGTGGCAGAGGGTTGCGAATCGCCTGTCGGATCAACCGTCAAGGTCAGCGTATCCTGGAGTCGACTGCCTTCTGTGCGGCGCACAGGCATTCGCAGCAGCGTAGCGCTTGCCGGCGCTCCGCCGGATCGCGCAACAGAAAATTCGCCGCCGCGATCGCTGACCCCGGCAATGCGAGTGGACACACCCGCCGAGTCGATGCTTTGGCAATCGAAACGGTTGATTCGGTACAGACGCTCATGGGTCAGGTCTTCGCGACCGGCAAAGAGTCGTCCCGGCTCATTCGGCTTCTTTGGATCGAGCAGATAGCCGTTGTCGAAAATCCAGATCTCGTCGGGTGTGATGGCCCAGTCGGCATCCCAGGTCATCGTTTGCCCGGAATTGCGCGAAGCCATTGTGCAGACAAGATTGTCCTCGTCGGTGTTGGCGAGATGGCCCCGCAGGATTCCGCCGTAGCGACGAAAGCGAAAATCGCAATTGCCCCCGTAGTCGGGATCCAGCTCAACACGCTTGAGTTTTTCCGGATCCAATTGAACGCGCTCCCACTCAGCACCGCCCTTGATCCGCCGACCATTGACGTTGACGACCTGGCGCTCGGCATCAACGGAAATCAGATACATGACCTGCTGGCCACGGATCAGCGGACCATCGGGACCGCCCGTACGCACCTCCCCATAAATGACGTGTGCGCCCAGGTGCGGCACATCCACTCGCGTGAACTGCCGGTACTGACGATCGTGCTCACCGTCCGGCGGCGCGCCGTACTGCCGTTCGAGCATGACCTGAGGCAGGGTGTCCCACTCGCCGGGCCACCATTCCAGCAAGTCCTCCAGCACGGATTCGAGTTCGGCGACCGAGTTGGTCGCCAGCGCGGACGAACTACCCGCCACTCCGAGAAGAGCCAGCATCACGGATGCAGTCACAAATGATCGTTTCATCGGATTTCTCCCATGTTGCCGAGCGGCGGCAGGCATTGGCATTCGCCGGTTGCGTTGCTGGCACTGTTCACTTCAACGGTACCGCCCCTTCGAACGAAACCTTGTCGAAGTCGTCAATGAACGCGTCAATCGTGAATATCCACTCGCCGGGAATGATCAGGTCGGACATCATGAAATGGAACATGTCGGGCGGCATCGCCTCGCCCGCGCTCTCGATGCCTTCCAGTGAAGCGGACGGCAACCCGGCCGTTATGCTCGCGCTCTGCATTGTCACGGGCTCGCCGCTGGCATTGCTGAAGCGCAGCATGATCATGTTCTCCCCCGGCCTCGCAGGCGTGACCTCGACATCGACCGAGTAACCGCCTGACTGCCAGGTCTGTCGGAATCCATCAGCACTCGTGCCGGCCAGACCAGCTGTCGCACTCTGATCGGCAAGCGCACGAGGCGGCGTAGGCAATGTAAGGGAAGCGGCCATCGCAACGACCAGCAGCATTGCAACAGCCTCGATGCGGATCGAGCGGCGTATCCTGGGCGCAGCATCGGGAGCATTGCTGAGCAAGGCCGGCGTCAACTTGTATTTGTTCAGTGCCGCCAGGCCGAGCACGAACAGCACCAACCCCAGTTTGACCAGCAGCTGCCTGCCATAGTCCGTCGTCAGAACCATGCCGAACTCGCGCACCTGAATCCAGGCGAGGATCACACCAGCGGCCAGCAAACCGCCAACCAACCCTATCGCGCGGGAAGAAAACTGATCCATCAATCGACCCGCTTCCACGGCCGAGGTCCGCTCGGTCGTTGCGATCAACGGGAGAAATGCGGCACACCAGAATCCCGCACCCACCAGGTGTAACCCGACACTGGTGGCGGCCAGCCATACCGGGGCTGCGGTCGCGGCATGTCCAGTGACCAGAAAACTTGCAACCAGCAGGCCCGCGGCCGTCCACAGCGGCCAGCTGGCTTCCTGCCGGAAGGCCCAGAACGCCAGCAGTGCGCCCGGCACGCCGAGCAAAGCACTGACTCCGAAAGTGGAGCCCATACCGGCGGACCATGCCGCAGCAGAGAACACTGCCCCTGCGTCACCAGCAATGATGTCGGCTCCGCCCAGCGCCAACGCCAGTACGAACGCAATTGCCGCGACGATTGCTGCCCAGCGGCCCTGAGTACGCACGGTTTCGACGCTCGCACTGGGCCATTGCAGAGAGACCAGCAGCACAGCGGAGCCCAGCGCGAGCAAGACTGCCGCGTACAACACCAATCGATTGATGAAATTCGGAATAACCCAAGCGCTGGCAGCGCCACCGGACACCGCTTCCGCGCCGGCGGACACCGGTTCACCGACGCCAAACGCGAACGATCCACCCACCGGGTGAGTATCGGCAGAGATCACCCGATAACTGACGATATAGGTGCCGTTCGGCAATGACCCGGCCAGCGGCAGAAAGAGATTGTTGCCCTCATTCCGAATCTCACCCGGATCGCCTACGGGCTCACCGGAGCGATCGAGCACGCGAAAAAAAACGGGCCCGACATTTTCGTTGAAGCGCAGCTCGATCGTGTCCGGCGATACGTCGATCTGCTGATCCGCTTCCGGCGTCGCGCCAAGCAGAACCGCATGCGCTCGCGCCACGCCGGGAACGCTCACCGCAACGAGCGTCGCAAGAAGTAGTCCAAAGGACTTATTGATCATCACATTCCACCGTTCAATGCCGACACAGGCTGGGAGCGGACCGGCCACAGATGCGGCGGGCCCCGAACGGATGCGTTTAGATCAAAAGAGATTCGTGATGAAGATAAAGTCTGGGGGGCGGCTGAGGCGGAAGCGCTGCGCGCGCTCGCCACGTGATCAGCCGCGCCGGGGCGCGGTCAGCGCTGCGCACAACCAAGAAGCCAGAGAGAACAACCGGCTGGTCCAAAATGATTGAACGCGACTCTGGGCCAGCCTTGCCCAACTCCAGGCAACTGGGCTGGGACCCCTGCGCCCCTTCTTCGGTCGCCGGGTGATGTTCACAACCTGCATGCGCACCGACAGGCTCGCTGGCGGAGGTCGCGATCCGATTTTCCAGCCGCTGAGAAAGGTGGCAAGCGTGAACAGGCAGCGACGCCCAGACCATCGCAAGGATCGGAGCCAAGGCCCGGATCAGCCAGCGAGTGCGGGACCGAGTGAACATAGGCTCGAATCTAGCCCCGTGAGGGTGGAAAAGTCCAGTCTACGCGAATCGTGGCGCCGCCCGCAGGCAGCTGATCGCCGATCGCAAGCAGGCCAATTCCGGGGACGATGAAATCAACCTGGATCGACACGGAGCGCGCGACAACCCGATCGACGCCAGCAGAGTTCATGGCTCAGATCGAAACGACGAGTTCCGATGCGTGCAGGCCATTCGCGTGATCCCCTATGGCGATTCGTCCACTACGTATCAACAACGCAGGGCCACCAGCATAGGATGGGTTGGCTTGCTTCAATCAGGTGATCGCACCGCCGGTGTGAGGTCTGGTTGCCGAGGCCGGTTGCGGCCAGCTCGCGAGCCGCCGTAACACTGCGCAGGCACTGCCAAGGAGCAACGACGATGTTCAATCGCTCAGTCTTCTCGATGGCCGCATTGGCTCTGGGAACTATTCTCGCCGCACCGACCAGTAGCGCCGAAGAACTCTCAACATACTCCGGCGCCCAGCTCTACACGCGATTCTGCGCGGCCTGCCACGGCCGCACTGCGGAAGGGAACGGGCCGGTGGCCCCATTCTTCAAGCTCGCGCCACCCGATCTGACTCAGTTGGCCAAACGCCGCGGCGGCGAATTTCCGACCGAGAAGCTTCAACAGATCATCGACGGGCGCGCGAATCTTGCTCCGCATGGTTCGCGCCAGATGCCGGTTTGGGGCATCGAGTTCGTATCCGCCGAGGGCACGGCTGCCGAAGGACGTGCCGGCGCCGATACATTGATCGCGCGACTCGTCGAGTACCTGCGCTCGCTTCAGGTGAGCTGAAGCCGCAAAGCTGAGCCGAGCCAAGCATGGCGTTCACCCTCGTGGTCGCAGCCTTCATTGCTCTGGCGCTGCTTGCGGTGCTACTCGTTCTAAGCCCGGGCCGACCCGCTCCGCTCCTAAACGACAACGGTCAACTGATCGCGAACCGTCTCTCGGAAAAAGTCTTTGTCGAGATCAATGGCATTAGGCAGGGATTATTCATCCAGAGCACGGACAAATCCCACCCGGTGCTACTGTTTTTGCACGGCGGTCCAGGAATGCCGCAGTTCATCTTCAACATGACACACCCGAGCGGGCTCGAACAGCACTTTACCGTAGCGTGGTGGGAACAACGAGGCGCCGGCTTGTCCTTTGACGCTGCGATTCCGGCCGCAAGCATGACGCTGGACCAGCTGATCGCAGACACCATTGCCGTGACCGACTACCTGCGGGAACGCTTTGCGCAGGACAAGTGTCCAATCAACTCAGATCAGAGTTTCTGGCCCGTGAGTACATGCTCGATGCCTATCGCGCACGCGGCGACTCGGTGATGGTCCAAAGACTTGAGGCCGCGCCTGTCTCGATGACCGACGGCCTGTCCGATGCCTATATGCGTCGGCGCGATGATGCCATGCATGGGCTCGGCGTCGGCACCATGCGCGATATGCGGTCGGTTGTCGCAGGCGTATTCCTTCCGGTCGGGCGATGCCAAGCCTACACGCTGCTAGAGAAGATCAATGTCTAGAGGGGATGGGCTTTCTCCAGACGCTTCCTCTGCAGCGACATCATCGAGACAGATTTATCGGCCAAGGTGACTCACCTCGACTTGCCGACGTATTTCTTCATCGGGCGGCATGACCTGACGGCGAACCCGGATCTCTCTCCCCTACTTCAACAGAATTTCGGCGCCTCTGAAGGGACTCTAGATTTTCCAGCACTCCGCATACAGCCCACTGTTCGAGGAACCTGAACGTACACGGGAGATTCTGTTGCGGGACGTACTCAACCTTTCGAACGAGCTTGCCGACAAAAACTGAGTGCTCACGTGCGCCGCGACCGGGCCCGAGACGCTGCAACATGCTGAAGCCCGATCCCGACCCGCGAGGGTAACGCCGCAGTGACGCATGCAAGTGACGCACGCAAGTGACACAATTCAGATTGGTCCCCTAGACCGCAATGCGCTCATCCACCAGAACCGCTCGCACCGGGCGTCTCAATGATGGAGTCATGGTCGGCCCGCGTCCAAAGCGAATCACGAGATCCGGCCGCTGACCCGGCACACCTGCCAGCGTAGCCATGGGCGCACGCAGTGAGGCCACTTCCACCGGCTGGTTCAGGTGTGCCGTGCGAACGCCCATCGCGGTCGCCTGCAGCGCAAACCGTTCAAATGCGCGACCGACGGCGATCCACCCAGCCTTGTCCTCCGATGCCGCGATGAACACTGCCACACCGGCCGACGAACGCATCTGCCGCGCGTACTTGTCATTCTCGCTACCCGTCCTGAACGCCAGGCGGAACACGGGCCTTGCCACCCAGCTTGGCAACGTCGGATTGCCAGATGACGCCGCATACAGCCCGTCGCCGCGCGTGAGCGCCTCAGTTTGATTGAAGCGAATCCAGTGGGTCAGCTCACTGACGAAGGCCGGATCGTCCATCTGCGCAGTGTTGCCCTCGATCACCAACTCGAGGACAGCTTCGATGGCCTGAGGTATCGTCAACACTGCCAGGTGCACGCCTGCGTCAGCGACTGCGCGCTCCAGAGCCTGCAGCTCGTCAACGGCCAGCGGCTTGCCATCGTACTCACCTCGCGTGCTCTGGCGCTGAGGGATGGCCTCGAAAAGCGCTGACGACTTGGGCGCGGCAGGCATCAGCGAGACGCGCACAGCGTCACGATACGCGGCAAAGGTGACATCACTATCGAAACCCAGCGCGCGCGCCGCTTGCACGAGGTTCTCGGCCGCGCAACCGAGTGAGACGAACAGATGGTGATCGTCAGGGTCGACAGCCGGACAGCGACGCGACCAGTCGGGCAGGATTGAAATCGCATCGCTCTCCAGCGCGAAGCGCCAGCACTGCGTGTTGTGGCTCGACGGTGCGAGCGTCGCATACCGGACCAGTTCGCGCATCCGAGCAGGCACTGACAGACCTTCAAGCGGCCCGATCCGCCATGTGTCGCGCACGCGCTGATGGTAGTCCTCGGCACCCACACTCGCACACGACGACACCAGGGTCGGCAGCGTCAGCACTGCTGGCGCATAAGCAAGGACCTGTCTGCGGCGCATGGCGCTTCTCCTCAATGACGGACTGCGCAATCGGGCATGAGCTGATCCCCGACCGCCAGGCTGAAACCGTTCGCGTGGACCTGAGATCCGCGGCGTTCTAGGCCGCTGCCGTAGAAGTTCCGCCGAGGCTCGAACACGCCCGGCGCAGACGTTCCTCAGCGGAATCTGCCACCGACTTGACCTCTGATTTCCCGACCAGACCCACCATGATCTGGGGATCCAGGAAGCCGACGACGACGCGATGGGGCGCGTCCTCGCGAACAATCACGTTGCAGGGCAGAAGCAGTCCGATATCCGGTACCGCCTCAAGCGCTTGGTATGCGAGTGCAGGGTTGCACGCCCCCAGAATTCGATAGGGCCGCATGTCTTTGCCCAGCTTCTCTTTCATCGCGCTTTGCACATCGATGTCGCTGAGAACGCCGAAGCCCTCAGCTTTCAATGCGGCGATCGTTTTCGCGAGCGCCGCCTCGAACTCGATCCCATCGAGTGTGGTCGTGAATCCATACATGTAACGACTCCAGTACCAATGCAGGTTGCTGCGGACCCTGATAGCACGTAGCACACAAGGCTGTCCGCTCACATTACATCGCAGCGTCCTTGCTGGTTATTCGAGTGACTACGTATCGCGCGTCGCGGACTACGTATTTCGTGCCGCGACACGCGTACCTAGCATTCCAGCGTCTCAACGCCGACTCTGACCAACTCTCGCCAACTCTCGCCAACAGGGGGCAACACAGTGCGCGACGCGGTATCCGTACCGTCCCGTTGTTGCGCGCCGATCACAGCACTCGCGCCCTTCGCGATTGGCACCTTTGCCGTGACCTGGGGAATCATCGGGTTCTACATCCTGTTCCCCGATCAAGCCACAGCCTGGTTCGGCGCTATGTCTGGCCGGCATCCGGCATTCTTCCTTGCGACGTGGGCGCCAGCGATTGCGGCGTTCGCCATAGTGTTGTTCTACTGCGGCTGGCAAGGCGTGTGGCGGTTTCTTTCGCGTGTGACGCTATGGCGCTGCTCCATCTGGTGGGCCGCCTTTCTGCTGGTCGGTGTGCCGCTGGTGTTCGCCGCTGGAGCGCTGGTGAAGGGCAGTTTATTTGTCAATCCGATCTTCGCAGCAGACCCCAGCGCCATCCTCGCTGCAATGGCTGTCATGCTCTTTCTCGGACCCATAGAAGAGTTCGGCTGGCGCGGCGTCGCGCAGCCGCTGCTGCAGAGGCACTTGGCACCGATCTGGGCGGGCCTGCTGATCGGCGTCACCTGGGGCCTGTGGCATCTTCCCGCCTTTTACCTCAGCGGCACTGTGCAAAGCGGTTGGGCCTTTACGCCGTTCTTCATTGGCAACGTCAGTCTTGCCGTTATCGTGACACCCCTCTTCAATGCATCCCGTGGCAGCATCCTGCTGCCCGCAGCGTTCCACTACCAGCTCATCAATCCGCTTTGGCCTGATGCGCAGCCCTATGACACCTATCTGTTTGTCGCAGTGGCAATCGCCGTCGTCTGGCTGAACCGTACGACCCTGTTTAAGCGTGTTGGTGCTGCAACGGATGTCGCGCCTTCGCGCTAGGTTCCCGGGTGTGAATTCCGGCAATAAATCTCATGCAAGACTTCGATGACCTGCGCCGCAGCGCCGGGTTGCAACGAGTAATAGATCAGCTGCGCCTCACGGCGCGTTGAAACAATCCCCTCCCGTCTCAGCACGGCAAGGTGCTGTGACAGCGCCGACTGGCTGAGCGGCAGTTGCGCGTTGAGCGTGCTGACGGGCAGCTCACCCTCCGTCAGATGACAGAGAATCAGCAGTCGCTGCGGATTCCCGAGCGCCTTCAACAGCGCTGCTGCGCGGAGCGCGTGGGGCTGCATCCGCCTGGCATTGCCGCGCAACTTGGTTGATTTTCTCATGGTACCGAGTGCAGTCACTGGACTACGAATGCCCTGACGAAACCATAGGTACATTCCACGATTATAATATTAGATGCTTCTAATATTATGGGCGCAATCACACCAGTCTTGGAAATACCGATGAACATAGATCGCTTCGTACTCGGCTTCGCCGGCAGCATGGTCCTGCTGAGCCTGGCGCTTGGCGTCCTCATCAGCCAGCAGTGGCTATGGCTCGGCGTTTTCGTTGGACTGAACCTTCTGCAAGCATCGTTCACGCGCTTTTGCCCGCTGGCGCTGATCCTGCGGCGCCTCGGCGTCAAATCAGGCGCTGTTTTCAGCTGAGTCGCAGAATCAGCATGACGTCGATTCGCGTTCGAGGCGCGGTGATGCTGATGGTTTCCGCATCGGTCGGCGCCTGTGGGGGCACCCCCGAACCCAAGCGGACAGCGCCTTCACTACCTCCGTATCCGACTCTGGAGCTGAGAGCCGAGTCGCTCCCGGTAGAGCAGCGCTTCGCGGGTACGGTCGAAGCGGTAAAGCAAGCCACCATTTCCGCCGAGACGCCTGGACGCGTCACTGCCCTGCCCTTCGACGTCAACGACAAGGTGACCGCAGGCAGCATCCTCGTCAGGCTGCGCGGTACCGAGCAACGAGCGGACCTGGCGCAGGCCGAGGCGTCGTTGACCGAAGCGGTCGCGCGAGACGCCGAAGCTCAAACCCGTCACGGACGGATCGCCGATATGCAGGCGCGCAAGGTCGTGCCGCTGGCAACGCTCGATGAAGCCACCGCCAACCGGGATGCCGCGAACGCCCGTCTTCAGTCTGCAAGAGCGGCCGTCGGGCGCGCGCAACAAGGGCTTGCCTACACTGCCGTGCAGGCTCCGTACGCGGCGATCATCACACAGCGACACGTGCAGATCGGAGAGCTCGTCGCGCCGGGATCCCCATTGATCACCGCTGCATCGCTCGAATCGCTGCGTGTGACGGTCGACCTGCCGCAGAATCTCGTCGAGGCGATAAGGCGCCGCAAGCAGGCCTTCATCTACGTCGGCGACCAGCGGCTGGCCGCCACTGATCTTGAAATCTTTCCGGTTGCGACGCCCATGTCGGGCACTGTGCGAGCTCGAGCCAATCTCCCGGCCGGCACTTCTGGCCTGTATCCCGGGATGACCGTTGAAGTGGGATTGGTGGTCGGCGAGGACGCGCAGCTGTTGATTCCGGCGCAGTCCATCGTGGAGCGCAGCGAAGTCACAGCGGTTTACGTATTCACGACTGATGGCAGGACTGCACTGCGCCAGGTGCGCCTCGGTCGTCGCAGCGGTGATCGAGCCGAGGTCGTGGCGGGCCTCGAGAGCGGGGACCGCATCGCTCTGGATCCGCTGCTCGCCCTGCAGCACCATGGAGACGTATCGGAACGCGCCCCGTGACTGAGCCGCTCGGCTTCTCGGGTCGTCTCGCGCGGTTTTTCCTGCACAACCAGCTGACGCCGCTGCTCGCGATCGCCGGCCTGCTGCTCGGTGGGTTCGCTGTACTGGTCACACCCCGGGAAGAAGAGCCGCAGATCAACGTCACGTTCGCGAACGTATTCGTGGCGTTCCCAGGTGCTTCTGCGGAACAAGTCGAGAGCCTGGTTGCCACGCCCATGGAGCAAGTGCTCGGCGAAATCGCTGGCGTCAAGCACATCTACTCGGTGTCGTCTCCGGGCCTTGCGGTACTGACCGTCCAGTTCAAAGTCGGTGAACCGCGCAGCGAAGCGATCGTCCGGTTGTATAACGCGATCTACTCGAACGCCGACTGGCGGCCCGCGAACCTCGGCGTACTGCAGCCGCTCGTCAAGCCTGGCGGCATTGATGATGTGCCGATTCTCGCGCTGACGCTGTGGAGCCGTGATCAACAACGCGGCGCCTGGGAGCTCGGCAAAGTTGCGCGCTCGATCGAAGCGGAGATCAAGCGCGTTCCGGGGACCCGCGACGTCTACACAATCGGCAGCCCCGCCAATCTGGTGCGGGTCGAGCTTGATCTGCAACGCCTTGCCGGGCACAACCTGACGATCGGCGAGATTTCCGCAGCACTGCAGAGTGCGAACCTTGTCAGACAGGCCGGATCACTCGTGGGGCAGAACCGCGTCACGCCGATTCAGGCAGGAACCTTTCTGGCTGACCGCGCAGACGTGGCCAATGTGATGGTGGGTGCCGTGGCTGGCCGACCCGTCTATCTCGCCGATGTCGCGAACATTGTCGATGCGCCCGAAACACCGGCCGCCTATGTCTGGCACGGCTCGGGCGGTGCTGCGAGTCCCGAAGAAGTCGTCACACACGCATCGGCCGTGACGATCGCGGTGTCGAAGAAGCCCGGCGAGAACGCAATCGATGTTGCCTCGAAGGTGCTAGAGCGGATCGAGATGCTGCAGGGAACCTACCTGCCGGAGGGCACAGAGATCACGGTCACACGCAACTACGGCGTGACCGCCGACGATAAAGCCACCAAACTCATCCAGAAGCTCTTGTTCGCTACCGCCTCCGTGGTGCTGCTCGTTGTGCTGACAATGGGGCGTCGCGAAGCCGCGGTCGTGGGCGCGGCGGTCGGCGTGACCCTGGCCGCAACGCTGTTCGCCTCCTGGGCCTGGGGCTTCACGATCAACCGCGTCTCGCTGTTCGCGCTGATCTTCTCCATTGGCATTCTGGTCGATGACGCGATCGTGATCGTTGAGAATATTCACCGACGCATGGGCATCGACAGCGGTGATCTCGATGCGATCATCCCACGCGCGGTCGATGAGGTCGGTGGTCCGACCATACTCGCGACCTTCACGGTCATCGCCGCACTGCTGCCGATGGCGTTCGTAAGCGGGCTGATGGGCCCCTACATGAGTCCGATACCCATCAACTCCAGCATGGGCATGCTGATCTCACTGGTGATTGCACTGGTGTTCACGCCCTGGATGTGCCGTCGACTGCTAAGCGCGCCGCATCAGGCGCAACCTGGCGGACAGCTGGACCGGGGCAGACGCCTGCAGGATCTGTTCGAACGCTACATGCGGCCGTTTCTTGCCGAGGAACAGGGCCGGGCTCGACGTCACCGACTGTACTGGGGTATCGGCGCGGCCATCGCGCTTGCTATCAGTCTTGCCTTCGCAAAGCTCGTCGTGATGAAGATGCTGCCGTTTGACAACAAGTCGGAGTTTCAGGTCGTCGTGAACATGCCGGAAGGCACGCCGCTCGAACGCACCGCACGAGTGCTCGATGAAGCCTCGGCCGTGATCCGAGAGCTGCCGGAAGTCACGAGCTTCCAGGCGTACGCGGGCACCTCAGCGCCCATCAACTTCAACGGACTCGTGCGCCAGTACAACCTGCGGCAGAGTCCGCACCTTGGAGACCTGCAGGTCAACCTGGTCGACAAACACGAACGCGACCGTCAGAGCCATGAAATTGCGCGTGCCGTGCGCCCGGCGCTGGCCGCAATCGGAACGCGCTATGGCGCCTCCGTGCAGGTCGTGGAGGTTCCGCCCGGGCCTCCGGTACAAGCGCCGATAGTCGCCGAAGTTTACGGACCGTCGTATGCAGAGCAGCGACGGGTTGCTGCGGCAGTGCGACGCGCGTTCGACGCAACACCGGACATTGTGGATACGGACGACAGCATCGAGGCCCCGAGTCCGCGAATCGTGCTGGCGATCAACCGTCAGAAAGCCGCCGAGCGTGCCGTCTCGCAAGAGCAGATCGTCGACGCGCTACAGGTCGCGCTTTCTGGGCGCGACGTCACCTTTGTACGTGGCAGTCGCGAGCGCGAGCCTACAGCAGTCCGGCTGCAGCTTCCGATCGCCGATCAGGCCGACCTGCCCTCGCTGCTCGCACTCAAGGTGCGTGCTGCAACTGGCGAGCTCGTGCCGTTGTCCGAGCTGGTCGATGCAGAGCAGCAAACCTGGGACGGTGCGATTCATCACAAGGATCTGCTGCCGGTGGTCTATGTGACCGGCGACATGGCCGGACGGCTCGACAGTCCGCTCTACGGGATGTTCTCGATCGTCGGCGCCCTGAACGACAACCCGCCGGAAGGCGTCGAACTGCAGCAGCGCTACATCGGTCCGCCTGAGAATCCGAACGAGGTCGCCATCAAATGGGATGGTGAGTGGCAGATCACCTACGAGACCTTTCGGGACATGGGACTGGCCTATGCAGTGGGCCTCGTGCTGATCTACTTGCTCGTTGTTGCGCAATTCGGCTCTTACGCCGTGCCATTGATCATCATGGCGCCGATCCCGCTGACGATCATCGGCGTGATGCCCGGGCATGCGCTGCTCGGCGCGCAGTTCACGGCCACCTCGATGATCGGCATGATCGCATTGGCCGGCATCATCGTGCGCAATTCGATCCTGCTGGTCGACTTCATCAACGTCCAGATCGCGGCCGGCGCGAACCGCGCGGACGCCGTGATACGCGCGGGCGCGATCCGCGCGAAACCGATTGTGCTCACGGCCATTGCCGCCATGACCGGTGCTTTTTTCATTCTCGACGACCCGATATTCAACGGCCTCGCCGTGTCGCTGATCTTCGGAATCCTGGTTTCCACCGTGCTGACGCTGCTCGTCATTCCGGTGCTCTACTACGCCTATCTTGGAAGGAGAAACTGACATGGCCCATATCGTTATTGCTGGCGCCGGCTTCGGCGGCGTGCCCTGTGCCTTTGAACTGCGGCGCAAGCTTGCCAAGGAGCACCGGATTACGCTCGTTGGCGCAACACCCTACTTCGAGTTCACACCGTCGAACCCATGGATGGCCGTCGGCTGGCGCAAGGCTGAACAGACTCGCGTGGAAATGCGCGGCCCGCTGGAAAAGAAAGGCATCCAGTGGATTCCGCACCTCGTGGAGAGCATCGATGCGCCGCAGAACAGCCTCAAGCTGAACAACGGCCAGAAACTCGACTACGACTATCTGGTCGTGGCGACGGGGCCGCGACTGGCGTTTGACGAAATTCCCGGGCTCGGTCCCGACGGTCACACGCAGTCGATCTGTACGCACGCGCATGCACTCACCGCATGGGATGCCTACCAGGAGTTTTTGCGCGACCCCGGACCCATCGTAGTCGGGGCGGTGCAGGGCGCGAGCTGCTTCGGCCCGGCCTACGAGTTCGCGATGATCATCGATGCCGACCTGCGCAAGCGCAAACTCCGCGACCGCGTACCCATCACTTACGTGACCAGCGAGCCCTACATCGGCCATATGGGACTCGGCGGCGTCGGCGACAGCAAGGGACTGATGGAGAGCGAGATGCGGCAGCGGCACATCCGCTGGATCACGAACGCGCGCGTGGAAAAGGTCGAGGCTGGCCAGATGACGGTCTCGGAGTGCGACCAGCAAGGCAAGCCGGAGAAGTCTCACAGCCTGCCGTTCCGCTTCTCGATGCTGCTGCCGGCATTCACCGGGATTGCTCCGGTCGCCGCCGTATCCGAGCTGTGCAATCCGCGCGGCTTTGTACTGATCGATGCGCACCAACGGTCCAAGGCGTACCGGAATATCTTCTCCGCAGGTGTCTGCGTCGCGATCCCGCCGGTCGAAGTAACGCCCGTGCCGACGGGTGCGCCGAAAACAGGCTACATGATCGAGTCGATGGTCAGTGCGATCAGCGAAAACATCAATGCGGACCTGCGCGGCCAGCCCGCGACAGCGCAGGCGACCTGGAATGCGATCTGTCTTGCGGACTTCGGCGACTCCGGCGCCGCGTTCGTGGCGCTGCCGCAGATCCCGCCGCGAAACGTCACCTGGGCGCGCGAAGGAAAGTGGGTCCATCTGGCGAAGATTGCCTTCGAGAAGTACTTTCTCCGCAAGGTGCGCACTGGCTCGCTGACGCCAGTGTATGAACGTTACGTTCTGAAGGCGCTCGGGATTGCGTCGCTGAAGGACGCGAAACCGTGACGATGCGGCTCGGCCGGCTCATCGCGCCGTATTCGTTGGGCCTGCTGCTGGTTTGCAACAGCGTCGCCCAGACGACCCTGCCCGCGGAGGAAACGCTGACCGAAGCCTGGTCGATGGCACTGGCGAATGACCGGATCGTCGCTGCAGTCGACGCCGATCTCGAAGCGGCGCAGGCCGCGGAGCGCGCCGCCAGAGCCGCGCGCTTTCCGAGGCTCGAGACGACCGCATCCTATGCGCGCTATACGGAAGCGCCTTCGCTGGAACTCGTCACGCCAGTCTTCGCGTTTCGCTCCCCGGTAATCTTCGATGACAACGATACCGTGCTCGCCAGCGCTCAGCTCTCTCTGCCCTTGTTTACGGGCGGGACGCTCAGCGCCGGGATCTCAGCATCGAAAGACAATCGGCGTGCCGCAGAAGCCAGCCGCGTGCAGGTGCTGGCCGACCTCAAGCTCGACGTTGCGTCACGTTACATCACGCTGCTGCGCGCTGAGCGGACGCTGTCGGCGGCAGCGGCCGCCGCCGAGAGCCTGAGCGCCCATGTCCGCGACGTCGAGGCCATGCTGGAGCGCGATCTGGTCGCACGCAGCGATCTACTCGCGGCGCGCGTCACTTTCGCCAACGCAGAGCAGCAACGACTCAAGGCCGAAAACACATTGCAGTTGGCTCGTGCCCTCTACAATCGTCGGCTCGGTGAACCGCTGAATCGGGCCGCGAAGCTGTCCTCTCTCCCGGACAACGGCACCTTGGACGGACGCTCGATCGACGAGTTGATCGAAATCAGCCAGCGCAATCGCCCAGAAACAACGATCCTCGCAGCCCAGGCCCGCGCGCTTGGCGCCCAGGCACGCGCCGAGCGCGGCAAGTTGCTGCCACAAGTGGCACTGGTGGGACGCTATGACCACCTGGAGACAACGATTCTTGATCGTGAGGACTTCACGAGCGTGGGTGTCGGAGTTAGATGGACGATGTTCGACGGCGGACAGACGCGGCAACGTGCCCGCGCATTGCAGCGGCAGGGAAAGGCAGTCGAGCTTCGTCTTGCAGATCTGCGCTCGCTGCTGGAGGTCGAAGTCCAGGAAGCCTTGCTGGCGATCGTTGAGGCCGACGCGCGCCGCGCGGTTGCGCGGGCCGCCGTTGCCGAAGCTGACGAGAATCTGCGAATCAGCCGCGAACTCTACGGCGCCGGACTTGCGACCAACACACTGGTGCTTGAGGCGGTCACACTGCAGGAAAGCGCAAGCGGTAACCGCGACGATGCGAGCTTCGACGCGCAGTTCTCTCGGCTGCGACTTGCCCACGCAATCGGTGAGTTGTAAGCGTCTTGCACCGGTCAGCACGCGAATATCCATGCGGCTTCGCCGAGTACGTATCGGCCATGATGGAGCGCACCATGACCACGTTTGTCCTGGCCGCCGACGCAGGCCGCGCGCGGGCGCTTTCCGAGATCGAGGATCTTGTTTCACCCAATGCGCGGCTTGCGAGCAGTGAACTGCAATCCGACAAGACTGGCGTGGTGTCGGCGCGCGACGCTTCGGTAGCCAGTCCGACTTCGATCCTCACGCAGCAGATGTTGCACGCTTTGCGAAGCGCACTGCCCGCAACCTCGACATTAGGCGCCGCCTCAAGGAGTTCGACCAACTGATTGTCATCGCAGCGCCGCGCTTCCTGGGCGAGTTGCGGACTGCACTGTCTGGGCCGACGCGGCGCATGGTCGCACGTGAAGTCCCGCGCGGCGAGCCCTAGATGCCCATCGCACCGAGGTACATTCCGGTATGCGGTGCCCGCTATTCGCGCGGTACGTCGTGCCGACGAACACGCCATTGCCACCAGAAGATCGCCACTGCGACTGCTGCGCCGATGGCCAGCCACAGGTAATGCTGCTGCATCAATGCCGAGCCCATCCAGACGGTCGCGATTGCGTAAGGGAGTTCGGCAAGCATCAGCGCGGCCAGATACGCGCGCCGCGGGTAGCGCAGCAGCCCGAAGAAGTAGCCAACGACATCTGACGGAAAAACAAGCTGAACGGCGAACGCCGCAAGGAAAGTCGGGCTCTTCGGCATGCGCGATTCACAGGAGCGAATGTCGCCAGCCGACAGCAGCCGCTCAACCATCGGGCGCCCAAAAAACCGACCGATCGAGTAGGTCATCAGGCCGCCCAGTGTCCAGCTGCCCCAGAGCAGCAGCAGACAGGTCATCTCCCCCCAAGCGTCAATTCCGACCGGTACCAGCACCACGCTGGAGACAAACATGAACATGGCCGCCACAGCCGAGAGCGCCACGAACAACACGGCCCCCATCACAGGATTGTCGCGGATCAGGTCACTCGTGAAACCGAACAACTCCGAGAGGCTCTCGTTGATCGTGTCGGAGGTCACAACAATCGCCACGGCTGCCAGCACCAGCAAAGGCAGTACGATGCGACGCGGGTTGGCCCGCAGCGATCTGGCTGCACGCGAGTTGAAGATCACGGACTGATCGGTTCGAAATACATTGTGGACCTTCCCGCGGCGGGCTCATTCTGTGGCCGGTCGATTTACATTGTGACGCACTGATGGGTGCGCCCGCTGCTCTGCTTGTCTTATGCATTGCGGTAAGTGCGGATTGCGAGCCAGCAGAATGCCATCAAGCTACTATTTCGCACTCGCTGCGAGCCCGATTATCTTGGATCCAGTGACGGATGGACGACCCGAAAACGCCCGCCCCGAGGCAAGCCGGAGGACGACCACCCCTCCACTGGCACGCCCTTTCCGCCAAGGACGGGCACCGGGAACTTGAACTTAAGGATACCGGACAGGGTCTCGACCAGGTTCAGGCGCGAAACGCGAGTGAACCAACACGGGCCCAACCACCAGCCATCGTCGCCGCCGGTGACCCTTGCCGAGGTGATCGCTCACCAGTTTCTGAGCCTGCTGATCGCGCTCGCTTACGTCGGTCCCTTTCTAACGACGAGCTGACGCGGCCAGTCGCGCGTTGATGGACCCTGTCGTGCCACCTGAGTCGCCGGACAATCCGAGGTCTTTCCCACTGCCGAAACAGCTTGCCGGACTACTGGACGCCACGGCTTACCCGCACGCCGTCACGTCGGTGACCGTCATCCAGACGCACCTGTCCTGGGTATTGCTGACTGGCGAGGTAGCCTACAAGATCAAGCGCCCCGTGCACTACGCGTTCGCCGACTTCCGCGATCCGGCGCATCGTGCCTGGTTGTGCTCAGAGGAGTTGCGGCTCAATCAACGCTTCGCTCCGGGCATCTACCTGGGCACCAGTGCCATTCGTGAGCAGAACGGGCAAGCAACATTGGTCGGCGATGGACCGCAGATCGAGACGGCCGTACGGATGCGGCAATTCGATCGGCGTGGACAACTTGATCGCCTTGTTGAGCAGGATCAGCTGTCTGACGACGAACTTGACGCGTTCGGCCAAGATCTTGCTTCACTACATCAATCGTTGCCGAGCCTGCGGCAAGATGCCGAGTATGCTCAGCCAGCGCACGTCAGAAAGGGGATGCTCGACAATCTGAACGAGTGCATGGCGCTCAACGTGGATCGACTTTCCGCGCAACGGCTGCACTCCCTGAAGCCGACCCTGGAGCGTCGCAGCTACGATAGCCATGCGGTCCTGCTTGAGCGCGCAGCCGCCGGACACTTTCGCGAGTGCCATGGCGATTTGCATCTCTCCAATATCGTTCGGATCGACGGGCGGTGCATGCCGTTCGATGCTCTGGAGTTCGAACCGGCTTTTCGCTGGATCGATGTCGCGGATGAGCTGGCCTTTACGGTCGCAGACCTGACGGGCTACGCCCATCCGACGCTGGCCACCGCCTTTCTCAACGGCTACTTCGCCGCTAGTGGCGACTACGATGCATTGCGCGTTCTCGATCTCTACGTCTGTCATCGCGCCCTGGTGCGCGCAATGATCATGATGATTCGCAGACGTGCCGCAGACGCAGACCTCACACAGCAAGCTCACTGGCAACGTCGGTTCATCGATTACCTCAGCGTCGCCGAAAGCGCCCTGAACCGCCCGAAACCGACCCTGGTGCTGATGCACGGTCTCGCCGGATCCGGGAAGACCTGGCTCGCACGGCAGCTCGCACGGCAGATGACGGCTGTCCACGTTCGTTCGGATATCGAACGCAAGCGGCTCGCAGGATTGGGCGCTCTCGCCCGAACGGAAGCCGAGCTCGGATCCGATTTGTACGACTCGGCCCATTCCGGGCGCAGCTACGCACGCCTGCACCAGTGTGCGAGCGCGGCGCTAAGCGGGGGCTGGAACGTGATTTGCGACGCAGCCTTCCTCAGACGAAGGCAACGCGACCTGTTTTACAGTCTCGCGGCTGACCTCGGACTGAAGGTCCTCTTGATTCACTGCACGGCACCGGACCCTGAACTTCAGCGTCGTCTGGGCGAACGACAGGCGCTCGGCAAGGATGCATCGGAAGCAGATGCCACCGTCCTCGACTGGCAGCGCACCCATGTGGACTCGATCTCCAGCGATGAAATCACGAACGTGATCACGATTGACACAACGCAGCCTGGTGCCCTGGACCTGGCACGGGCGGCATGGTCCCCGAGTTGACGGCCATACGCGCGATGCCAGGCAGTGCCTCTCGGCAACCGCTCGTGGCTCAGCTCCGCGCGCGCCTGAATCCGGTTCGCAGCGAGAATTATTTCGGCGGGAAGCTTTCCAGCACCTGATTGACTCCACGCCGGATCGGCTCCCTTGCGTCGCGGATATCCGCGGCAGTAATCCGCTTGGACGTCCAGCCATGCCAGACCGGTTCACGCGAACGGCCGTCGAAGATGTCGATCGCAAGCGTACCCTCGCGGTAGGTCTCCACGACGGTACGTTCGTTATAGGGCCAGCGCCAGCGACCCCAACGCCCGTACGGCGTCGGCCATGAGTCGACAATCAGTCGGTCCCGAGCGCCCAGCGTGTATGCGACGACAAAGTCGGCGCTGTCGCGTTGATCGGTCCTTGTCAAACCCTTGCTGGTCAATGTTGCTTCGATCGCTTCGACCACGCGACGACGGTTGAGAGGGCTGATCGAAGGCGTCACCCCCGGCGCGGTCACAACCGGGTCATCGCTGATCCACGCAAAAGTCCGATAGGCGGAAAAGTCCTGCAACCGATCGTAGTCCGAATGCGCGGATCTCGTTGAAGCACATCCTGCAACTAGCAGAATCAACACCATGAGGCAAAGATGTTTCATTGATCGTCACTCCTGGATACCAGCGAATCGGATGTCAGCACGGCGACGTTTCCGTCGGGGATCCTTCGGCAAGTCAGGTCTCCCGCTGCGGAGCTAACCGTTGTGCCGGCCATTCCTTTCAGAATCATTGACGCGTCCTCAAGCGCGCCGATGAACGCCTGCCGCTTGCCCCCACGCGCGAAATGGATGGCAGACTCCACTTTCGGGCCCATGGATCCCGCTGGAAAGGAGTAGTCGGCAAGCTGCTCCGGACGGACCTCGAGCACCAGGCACGCGTCAGCGGTGCCCCAGTCCAGAAAGACGCCCGGCACATCGGTCAGCATCAGCAGGCAGTCGGCCTGCAACTGATCCGCGAGAAGCGCCGAGGCACGATCCTTGTCGATGACCGCTTCCGCTCCGACCAGAAGTCCGGTCGCACTGCGGGCGACGGGGATCCCGCCACCGCCCATGCAGATCACGACGAACTGCGCATCGACCAGCGTGCGCACCGCGTCGATACCAAGCAACGACTTCGGAGCCGGGGATGCGACCACGCGCCGCCAACCGGCTCCGTCTTGGGCGACCTGCCACCCATGCTGCACAGCCAGTCGCCGGGCCTCAGCCTCGACATACTGGTGACCGACGAATTTGGTCGGCGCCGCAAACGCGGGGTCGTCCTCCCGCACCATCGCGAGGCTGAGCAGCGTGGCGATTCTTGATGTTGGCAGCACGTTGCGCAACTCCTGTTCGAGCAGGTAGCCGATCATGCCCTCCGATTCAGCGCCGAGCACATCCAGCGGGTAAGGCGCAACCGTCTCGTCACTGGCCGACTGCAGCGCCAGCAGTCCGATTTGCGGCCCGTTGCCGTGCGTAATGATGACTTCATGCTGAAGAATCAGTGGAGCGAGTGCTTCCGCTGCGCGGCGCGCGTTCGCGCGCTGCGTTGCTGCATCCATGGCTTCGCCACGCCGGAGCAGCGCATTGCCACCAAGTGCCGCGACCACTCTCATTCAGTTCGGGCCCTTGTCGATGAAGCCCGAGCCATCAGCAACTCGCCGATCACGATCGTCACAATCACGCCGATGACAATGGAAGTTGCGTTCTTCCAATCGGTACCGCCCGGCGTGTAGATGAAGAACACGATCGCCTGCAGAATGAACAAGGCGCAGATGCCAGCGAGTATCAGCGCGGCGCCGTGGCCACCGGGCACCTTGTAAGGGCGCGCACGCGAGGCATCCATCGTCCGCAGCCGAACGAAGGCTCCGAACAGCAAGAAGTACGGCAGCAGAAACACGATCGAGCTGAACGCGAATAACGTCCAGAACAGATCCTCAGCAGTCGAGGCCAGCAGCCCGTAAACAATGATCACAGCCGTGGAAACGATACCGGTCAGAATCGCCGCACTGACCGGCGTGCCGTGCTGCGGATGCAGCCGTCCCAACAGCCGCGGCAGGTCACCGCGGTCCGCCGCCTCGGCAGCCGAGCGGTTCGCGCCAATCGTCCACGTCGTCATGTTGGCAACGAACGAGTACAGCGCACCAATGCCAATCACCACAACCATCGCCTTGCCCCAGGCGAAATCCGCGAACAGGCGCTCGACCGTATCGAGCAGTCCGTCAATCAAGCCGATCTGGTCCACCGGTAAGGCGATCAGAATACCCAGCGTGCCGAGCAGGTAGAACACTGAAATCAGCACCCCTGCCGTGACGATGGCGCGCGGCACGTCGCGTGACGGGTTCTCCATTTCCTCGCTAGCGCCCGACATCAGTTCGAACCCCATGAAGCTGTAGACAATCACTGGCAGAAACGCGAGGCCCGCGCCCCAGGTCGGCGCGATGGACGCCACGGAGAACTCGTTCGCAACACCGTGACGCGAGGCGTAGAAGAATCCGCCGACGCCGATCGCTACCATGATGACTGCCTTGATCACCGCGCCGACGTTTGGAATCCACTTGCCAACATTCAGCGCGATCACGTTCGTGTAGACCGTGGCCCAGGTCATCACCACTGCCAAAGATATCTTTGCAAGGAGTGACATCTGCGGCATGAACAGCTGCGCGAACATCCCCGCGAACAGCACATACACCGACGGCATCCACAGGGCCACGTTGATCCAGTAGAGCCAGGAAGCCCTCGCGCCCCATCGCGGCCCAAACGCGCGCCGGACCCAGGCGTAGATGCCGCCTTCTTCGGGATAGGTCGTCCCCAGTTCCGCGCAGATCAGTCCATAGGGAATGAAGAAGACCAGTAGCGTGAACAACCACCAGAATAGTGCTGAAGGGCCAATGGTCGCCGACGCGGCCAGCTGGTCGATGACCAGAATCGCGCATACCGTAAACAGCACGGTATCGAGTTTTCCCAGCGTTCGCTTGAATCGACCTGTCGCTGGTTTCAGCTCACTCGTGGCTACGGCCATGTTCGCGCCTCCTGTTCAGGTTCCAACAACCGCGGCCAGAAACGACTCAGCCCGACCGGCGTGGTAGGCCTTGACGGCGTCGCTCGGTCGCTGCAGCCGCGGATAAACCAGCCAGCACAGCAACGCTTTCTCCAGATGAAGCCGATTCTCGGCCTGGTCGAATACGATCGACTGCTCACCATCCATTACCTCGTCCGTGATCTCGACACCGCGCGAGGCCGGCATGCAATGCATGACTTTGCAATGCTTCGGTGCTTTCGCTAGCAGTTGCGCGTTCAGCTGGTACTTCGGCATGAAGGCCTTGCGGCGCTCCGGAATCTCTTCCTCCTGCCCGACCCACCACCACAGATCCGTGTACAGGAAGTCTGCGCTCGCCACGGCTTCGCTGGGGTCTTCAATTGCCGACCACGTTGCGCCCGATCGCTCGCAGTTGCGTGTGCATATTTCTCGCACGGAATCACTGATCTGATAGCGGCGCGGCGCGCAGTGCACGAATCGCATTCCGAGCTGGGTGGCAATCGACGCCAAAGAATTGCAGACATTGGTCGCGTCGCCAACGAAGGTAACGGAAAGCTGATCGAGCAGTTTCCCCTGCGGGGCGTGCTCCTGCATGGTCATCACATCACACAGTACCTGGGTGGGGTGGTTGTAATCCGTGAGACCGTTGATCACCGGAACGTCGGCTTGATCCGCAAGCCCCAGCACCGTGGCGTGCTTCAGGGTCCGCGCTTCGATGACGTCCACCATGCGTTCCAGGACATTCGCCGTATCCGCAAGCGACTCCCTCACTCCAAGATGAATCTCGCCTGGCCGAAGATACAAGGCGTGACCGCCGAGCTTGGTCATCGCCACTTCGAACGAGATGCGCGTTCGCGTCGACGGCTCCTCGAAGAGCATTCCCAAGGAAGCGCCTCTCAGAAGGGGCGGACACGCACCGATCTTGTCGGCTGCCTTCAGACAGCGTGCCAGCGCCAGGATCTGGTGCAACTCCACCGGACTGTAGTCCTGCGTATCGACGAAATGGCGCAGCCTCATGCGTGTTCCTCGTGCGGCTTGTTCGCGGGCTTGAAGTCTGCTCGGCTGAAAGCGGACTGCACATCAGGGTAAGTGCCAAATAGTCGCGACAATCACGGATGGCTTGCCGCGCCAAGTCCCATCAGAATCTCCAAAGGTCTATTGCACGCCAGTTGAGATTCTCCATGAGCAATGTCTTCTCGTTCCCGACAGACGCCGTAACGGTTCCTGAAGGCACGCCGGTCAGTGAGGCAGCGAAACTGATGCGCGAACGCTCTGTCGGAAGTGTGCTCGTCCACAAGCCGGATGATCCGCGCCGACTGCCAACGGGCATCCTCACAGATCGAGACATCGTCGTGCGCGCCGTGGCAGCGGGCGCCGACGTCGGCAAGATCACGGTGGAGTCGATCATGAGCCAGCCCGTCATTTGCGGCCGCTACGGCCAGGATCCGATGACGCTGCTGGAACGGATGCGCAAACATGGTGTGCGGCGCCTTGCAATGCTCAACTACGAAGGTGGTCTCGGTGGCATCGCTTCACTGGATGATCTGTGGACCCATCTTGGCGAGCAGTTCGGTGCCGTTATCGGCATCGTCGGACACGAGCAGCTCCGCGAGCGCCTGGGAGTTTCCGCCGGCCACGACGATGAGTTTCGCAGGGAACCGATCAATCCATAGATCCCGGATCGCTGAATGCGTCGCGCCGGCGCCTTCAGCTTCGCTTGAACAACCGTCGAATGTGCCGAAACTCCCGCTCGGCAATCGATCGCGCAGCGCGGCGTAACTGCCGCCTGAGGTCCTCTTCGAGTTCCGCGCCGTCGCGCCTCAACCAGCGCATTGCCATACGTGCATCGCAATACGCGCCGAACGCTTGCTGGATGCGCTGCATAGCGCTTAGTTCGCTGGCCCCTTTGTCCGGATCACACGCCGCGAGCGCGTAGCGACAGCGCTTTGCCTTCACACGAACCGCGTGAATCTCTGAACGCTTTGCCCTACGCGCCGCGCGCTGGACTCCCTCGGCAGTGCCACGGACACGCGTCCGCCACTTGCGACCAGGCACCTGACGCCTCTCGATGCTTTTGGTAACCGCTTGCATCTCCGCTACAGCCGCACCGCGGATCTCGAACCAGTCGACGGAGGCCAGCCGTGATCGCAGGTCGTGACGCGCCTTGCGGCGGTGGCGCAGAACGTCAGCACGAAGCTTCGCAGTCACGGCCGGATCACAGCCCGCCTGCATGGCCACTGCGGTTGGCAGTAAGCGAGCGAGCACATCGAGATCCCGAACCTCAGATAGCGCCGCAGCGACTTGCTTCAGATGCCCGGTGCACGAATCAGCCAGAGAGCGAGCAATCCATGGCCGCAGGCTCCACAGCAGCGCACGCGAACGACGGCTCGCCACCCGCACCGTGTGCACGCTGCCTTCATCGCATCGAGCATGAATCGCATTGATCGCCGCCGACAGTTCACGGGTTGCGTGCCGCAACGCAGCGCTCGGGGAGTGCCTCACCAACGTTTTCTCACGGGTGCCTGACCCTGTTGCCCACAGTACGACAGTATCCACTGCCACGACCTTTCAAGTGCCTCGAACTTCTGCAGCAGGTTGCGAAGTCAGGCCGCCGGCAGCTTCAGGACATTGCCGTGCCGACGTCACCGTGTTACTTTACGTCTCCCGTATCGATGAAGAGCACGTAAAGTGTCTGTTACCGTGTCGTCGAAGTACCAGATCGTCATTCCACGGGCGATCCGCGAGTCCCTGGGCATCCGCCCCGGCATGAAGCTTCATGCACTGGAGTACCGCGGTCGGCTGGAGTTGCTCCCCGTGAAATCGGCACGTCAGGCGCGCGGCTTTCTAGAGGGCATCGATACCTCAGTCGACCGGGAGTCGGACCGGGTGTGAACGTCGTCGACTCGTCGGGCTGGCTGGAGTATTTCGCAGGCGGGCCGCAAGCCAGGTTATTCGCCAAGCCGATCGAGGACACGGCTTCGCTGATCGTGCCGACCCTCTCCCTTTACGAAGTATTCAAGCGCGTGCTCCAACAGCGCAGCGACGATGAAGCGCTGCAGGCCGTCGCGGTGATGGAGCAAGGTAGGGTCGTCGATCTCGATCGTGCGACTGCGTTGGCAGCGGCGGAGCTGTCGGTCCGACACCGACTGCTGATGGCCGATGGCCGATGGCCGACAGCGTAATGCTCGCCACGGCAAGGCGCGCTGACGCCACGCTTTGGACCCTGGATTCGGACTTCAAGGGCCTCGAAGGCGTGCGGTGTTTCGCGAAGGTGTAGTGACCGATCTCGCTCAAAGTTTGAGGCGCCCGCACACTTCAATGGCGACAAATCATTATGCATCGCAGAGCCGCCGACCGCCATGCCGCTGAGCGGTGATTTCCAGATCGATGATCCGGCAGTGCTCGATCTGTTGACGAGACTGCCAATGCCGCTTGCAGCGGTTGACGCTACCGAAGACGCTGCGAAGCTGGGAAGGCAACTGCTTGCATTCAGTCGAAGTGCGCCACCCGATTTGAAACCATGCGCGCTTGGTAGCGTCGTTCAGGAAAGCGTAGCGCTTCTGAAACCCTCGCTGCCACCCGGCGTGACCATCGAGATCACGACCGACGGCAATGCGCCCGATGTGCTGATCCTGGAACTGAATGCCATCGCCGCGATGCGCGATCGACGAGACCATATCCGCTTTCGCCTGGCGGACGCGGTTCTCGCTGGCGACAAGATCATACGGCATCGTCGCCTGGCTCCCGCTCGCTACGCCTGTGTGACGATTCAGGACGAAGGTTGCGGTATGGACGAACACACCCTCGCCCGCGCCTTCGCACCATTCTTTACTACCAAGTCTATCGGCCAAGGCATGGGCCAAGGCATGGGCCTCGGCCTGGCCGTTGGCGACGGAATCATGGACACCCACTCCGCCGCCATCACTGCGCAGAGCGAACCGGGGGTGGGCTGTACATTTGCGGTGTTTCTGCCGGTCCTGACGGCCGGGAGCCCCTGAAGATGAATCGCGATACGGCCGTTGCCGCCGCCCAGGCCGCCATCAAGCAGAACAACCGACGCCTGATCGACGCGGTGCTCGGAGCACAGCGCACCCCGGTTGCCCACCTGCCGTCGGTCGCGGTGACCTGCGCCACCGGCTGGGAGTGCTATGCCATCGTCGAGGAACTGGTACAGACCCGGAAGTTCCGGGTGCGCGCGCTTTACCGAACACCGGGGACGCAAGCCGCCGCCCGATTGGAATCTTTGCATGCCAGTACCGAGGCCCATTACCCCGGACTGCTGAGCCTGCACTCGGGCGTTGATATGAATTCAGCAGAAGCCATGACCCGCGCATTCGAAGGCTGCGTGGGAGTCGTGCTCTATACAACCGCCAACACCGCCAGCGCCGGCAGGATCACCAATCACGGCAATGATGCCGTCGGCGGTCGGGCCGTTGTCATGCGGCAGGTGGCTGCAGCGCTGACGGCACTGCGGGCGACGGGTGTGCGGCAAGTCGTCACACTGATCTTCCCGACGGACAAAGTCACCGGCATGGCGGATGCGTATCCGACGATTCCATGGTGGATCGATCAGAAGCTGCGACTGTCAGACTATCTGCGCGGCCAGGGCATTGATGTGACCTGCATTCACCGGCCGGCGTACTACTACGCGATGCACCGAGTCGACTACACGGCCCAGGAGCACTTTCGAGGCGACACGCAGTTTTCGCGCACCAAGATTCGCGAGAACAACATTCCGGGCATCACCGACCCGGATTTCCTGGTCAACTGGCTGGACGTACGCGACATTGGCAAATGGGTCGGCACCTGCTTCGAGCACGCGGATATTTTTCGTAATGCGAACTTCAGCGTCGCGTCGAGCGCACATACGGGGCGCGAACTCGTTGAGATCGCCGAGCGCTGCAATCGCCACGGCACACGCTTCCGCTACCGACAGTTTCCGCTGTGGCTGATGAAGCTGCTCGCCCGCTTCTCCGGCGAGATCGTCTATCCGCTCCGATATGCCGAGTGGTATCACTCTCGCGGCAACGGCTACGACTTCGCCAACAACGATGATCTTGCCGATCTCGATCGCGTGCACCCGCGCTGGACGTTCGAACGGGAGCTGGAGTTCTGGGGCATCAACGATCTGAAACCAGGCGGCCCACGCCGTTGAAGCGGGCGTTTCGATGGGCGCTGATCAGCCTTGCGGCGCTGACGGTCGTAGCGCTCGGTGCGAACTGGGCGCAGCAGCAGCTGCGGCATGCCGACGCCTCGCCGCAGGCAATCGCAGCAATGCGCTCGGATGCGTCGGTCCTCGTCGAGCAAGGCCGTTATCTTGTCCTTCGTCCGCGGCAAACACCCGAACGCATGGGTGTGGTCTTCTATCCGGGTGCCTACGCCGACATCCGCGGCTATGTGCCGACGCTCAGACCGATCGCAGCGGCAGGCTATCGGATCGTGATCGTACCGATGCCGTTTGAGCTCGCCATCTTCGGTTTCAACGCGGCCCGCGACGTCCAGCGCGTCAATCCGGACCTTGCGAACTGGGCGATCGTGGGGCACTCGGTAGGTGGAGCGATGGCCGCGATGTTCGCAAGTCGCAACCCCGACGCCGTGCAGGGCGTGATCATCTGGGATTCCTATCCGCCGTCAATGGCCAGCTTGACGGACTATCCGAAACCGGCCTGGCTGATCCACCGCGCAACGCCCGACGGCGCACCTCCTGCTTCGTTCGCGCGGAACCGCAAACTTTATCCGCCCGAAAGCCCGTGGGTACCGATTCCGGGCGCCATCCACATGAACTTCGGCTCGTTCCAGGGTGGCGGTTACGTGGAGGATTGGCAGCCGGGCATTACCCAGGCGCAGCAGCACGAGCAGGTCATCGCCGCGACGCTGCAGGCTCTGCGGCAAATCGAACAAGAAGCGTCTCGGGGGAATGCCAAGCCGTGACATTGATTCCGCCGTTGGCCCTGCTGAGTCTGTCCGCCGGAGTCGGACTCTATCTTGGGTATCAGTTCCTCAACCGACGACGCAACAAGCCCGCGCTGATCGCCCTGCATATCCTGCTTGGCCTGGGTGCGCTCGAACCCATCGCGTTGATCCTGCGCGTCACACCGGGCAGTGCCGCCGCAGCCAATGCGGAATTCGGCAAGGCGGCCGCGGTACTGCTGGTCGTAGCGATCATCATCGGCCTGCTGACCCCGATCGCCTCGCGCGACAAGCCCCGAGCGGTCGCACTGACTGCCCTGACCGCGCACGTGCTGGTGGCGGCCGCCGGTTTTGTGTCGCTGATTGCCTGGTTCGTTTTGAGCTAGACCTGGCAGACCGATTGCCGCCGCGCATTGATTTGGCACGTCCGGCGTATGGACCGGCGGCTGGGTGGATTCGCAGACGAATCGTCTTGCGAATATCCTTCATGAACATCTCCGCAAGAGCACTTCGCATGTACATCAACTTCTGGTATCCCGTCGCGCTCGGCTCCGCTGTCACTGCCGACAAGCCGACGCGCGTCAAGCTGCTGTGCCTGCCGTTTGTCGCGTTCCGCGATACCGCAGGCCAGGCGCACGTGCTGTCGGACACCTGTGCACATCGCGGCGGCGCACTCGGGCTCGGCAAGGTCAAGGGCAACTCGGTGGCCTGCCCTTATCACGGCTGGGAATACGGCGGTGACGGGCATTGCACCAAGATTCCCTCACTCGGCGACGAGGCCAAGCTTCCGGCCAGGGCCAAGGTCGACAGCTACCCGGTGCAGGAGAAGTACGGCATCGTGTTTGCGTTTCTCGGCGACCTGCCCGAAGCCGAGCGGCCACCCTTGTACGATATTCAGGAGTTTGGTACGCCCGAGTGGCGGGCGCAGACTTTCGTGTTCGATCTGAACGCCTACTACGAGCGCTCGGTCGAGAACGGTCTCGATCCGATTCACAACGAGTTCGTTCATCAGGCCCAGGGACAGCCGTCACTGTCGCCAGAACAGCAGCGCACGCCGCTACCGATCGAAGAGATTCCCTGGGGCAGCAAGCACTACGTCAAGTTTGGCGGGAGCAAGAGCGAGGACACGGCGCTCGCTGGCGTTCGTCAGGGTCCGCGCATCGGCGCAGCCGGATCCTGGCACCAGGGGCCAAACCAGCTGGTCACCTACATTGACCTCACTGCGACCAACTCCTTCCACCAGTACCTGTTCGAGGCGCCGATCGACGAGTCGCATACCCGGCTCTATCTGGTCAGCATGCGCAACTGGCTACTCGAAGATGTGCACGAGAAGCGAATGGAAGACGTCACGCGCAAGGTCGTCAGCGAAGACATGGCGATCGTCGAGAACCTGAATCCGATTCGCACGCCTGACAGCAACACCAAGGAAGTCCTGGTGCCGGGGGATACAGCCATCGCCCACTATCGCGAGTGGCTCAAGAAATGGGATGCCAAGGGCTGGAAGATCGACGTCAAGGCACTGAACACCAGGCTCGGCGACTTTGCTGTGACGATCCCCTGCCCGGGACGTCGTACGTCAGAGAACTGGGTTCAGGAAACAGTCCCACTGATGCGCGGCAGCGACTGAAAGGTCCCCTACTCGCCAGCGCGGCTGACCGCCAGCTGCACTTCGTTCCGGCGCAGGAACCAGGGTTTGAACGGCGAATTGTAGCGGGCGAGCTGCGCTTGGCCGGCCACCCGCAGGCCGCGCCGCTGTAGTTGCTGCCGTAGTTCGAGTTCATTTTCCTTGAAGTTCGCTTCCGTCCAGCGCCCCGAGTACCGCCAGACCGCGATCAGCCCGCCAGAGACTTCGCGAATGCTTACGCGCGGGTCCGTTGGCTGCGGCACATTCTCGAGCGTGTACTGCGCGGGCACCACGAACCCGATCCGGAACGCCTCGCCCTCTGCCGACTGCTGCACCGGTGCGGTCATCGCGATCTTCTCGCCCGAGCGCTGCACGACGGGCGCCGTCATCGCGATCTTGCTCTGGGAAACATTGTTGCCGCTGATGTAACCGAACAGACGTCCGAATGCGACGTTGCCAGCCGACATGAAACCCGCTTCAACCCGCGTCTCGGCCAGCAGATAAGGCTGGTACTCGCGCAGCTCAAAGGCGCCTTCTGCCTCAATGACCCGATACGCCGGTTCTTCTATCGCCATCGCTTGACCGCTCAGTGCCATGAGGGCACATCCCACAACGAGTATCGCGGCAAACCCTGTGCCGCGCCGCTGCCTGACGAATGCGCTAATGTTGAAAGCCATGGCTCATTCTACGTCTACTGGCACAGGAATAGACCGTTCGCATCGCCGCGTGATCTTCGCCGCCTCGCTCGGCACCGTGTTTGAGTGGTACGACTTCTTCCTGTACGGGGCCTTGTCGACGATTATCGCCCGCCAGTTCTTCTCGGGCGTCAACGACACCACTGCCTATGTCTTCGCGCTGCTTGCGTTTGCTGCCGGCTTCTTCGTGCGGCCGTTCGGGGCGCTGGTCTTTGGGCGGCTCGGTGACCTGGTTGGCCGCAAACACACCTTTCTGGTGACGATCGTCATCATGGGCACGGCGACCTTCCTGGTCGGCTGCCTGCCGAGCTACGCGTCGATCGGCCTCGCAGCGCCGATCCTGCTGATCGTGCTGCGGTTGCTGCAGGGGCTCGCGCTCGGCGGGGAGTACGGCGGCGCCGTGGTGTATGTCGCGGAGCACGCGCCGCCCGGGCAGCGCGGCCGCTACACGAGCTGGATCCAGACCACCGCCACGCTTGGGCTGTTCCTGTCGCTGCTGGTGATCCTCGGCACGCGCCTGATTGTCGGCGAGGAATTCGACACCTGGGGCTGGCGGATTCCGTTCCTGCTGTCGGCCGTGCTGCTCGGCATTTCGGTCTACATCCGGCTGCAACTGAACGAGTCGCCGGTCTTCCAGGCCATGAAGCAGGAGGGCAGTCTGTCGAAAGCACCACTGACCGAGGCCTTCGGTCGCTGGCCGAATCTGCGCATCGTGCTGCTGGCGCTGTTCGGCGCCACCGCCGGTCAAGCCGTGGTCTGGTACGGCGGCCAGTTCTATGCGCTGTTCTTTCTTGAGAAGATCCTGCAGGTCGGCGCCCAGCAAGCGAACCTGGTCATCGCCGCCGCGCTGCTGATCGGCACGCCATTCTTCGTCGTGTTCGGCATTCTCTCCGACAAAATAGGCCGCAAGCCCATCGTGCTTGGCGGCTGCGTGCTCGCCGCGCTGACGTACTTTCCGGCGTTCCAGGCGCTGACGCACTTCGCAAATCCGGCGCTGGCTGCCGCGCAGTCCGCGGCGCCAGTTTCCGTGATCGCAGATCCGGCCGATTGCTCGTTCCAGTTCGATCCGATCGGCAGAACGGTTTTCAATCGTTCCTGCGACGTCGCCAAAGCCGCACTCGCGCGTGCCGGAATCAGCTACGAAAACGAAGTCGCAGCTGCGGGATCCCTCGCTCGGGTGCGGATCGGCACCGGCGACACTGCCGTGTTCGTCAACGCGCTGGACGGTCGCAATCTGGATGCCGCATCGTTCAAGGCTGCCTCGTCGATCTTCAACAGCGATCTGCGGGCCGCGCTTCAGACGGCCGGCTATCCGGAGAAGGCGGACATGTCCCGGGTCAACTATCCGATGCTCGTGCTGATCTGCACCTACCTCGTGATCCTGGTCACGATGGTTTACGGCCCCATTGCAGCGTGGCTGGTGGAGCTGTTTCCGCCGCGGATTCGCTACACGTCGATGTCCTTGCCGTATCACATCGGCAACGGCTGGTTTGGCGGTTTCCTGCCGGTGACCGCGTTCGCGATCGTCGCGGCGACCGGCAACATCTACAACGGCCTGTGGTACCCGATCGCGATCGCCTCACTCACCGCCGTAATCGGCCTGCTGTTCTTGCCTGAAACGCGGCCCGAAACACGCGAAGACTCGTCAGCGCATCATTGAAGAAACACCGCCCGCGCTCCGTGCCGGCCAGCTCGCATGCAGATCGGGCACCCCGGCGATGAGGCCTTCGACAAAGCCCACCACGCGTTCGTTGAGCAGCGCGACGGCCTGATTCGCGGAGGCATCGGTTGGCGCCTCCCTGCCATAAGCACCGTTGAAGTAGTGATCCATTCCGTCGAAAACAAGCCGGTAGGCCTTGCCCACCGGCGCGGCTTCGTAGGACACCAGATGCGCCTGCCACTCCGGGGCGATGCCGGGAACGATATCGCGCGTTCCAGTCACGACCAGCTGCGGCACGCTGACCTGGCTCCAGCCGGCGCTCGACATGTAATTGGGAATCGGCCCTGGCGGAGAGATCGCCACAACCGCCAGCGGGCGGGGTGTGCGCGTCACGTTGGGCGCAAAGGAGGCATCCAGTCGCGCGCCGCCGGCAATCTGCGCGATCAGCGCGCCATAGGAATGGCCCGCAGCAACCACCACACCCGAAAACTCGACGTCTTTCAGCAGCGTGGACTGTCCGGGAGTGCCGAACGCGGTGGCGATCGCGTCGTAGTCTTCGAGCCGCAGTGCCAGCGACTCGGTCGGCTGGTACTTCGCGCGCTCCGGGTGATCTTCGGAGTCGACATGAAGCGGCGCGGCGACCACCCAGCCACCGCGCGCCCAGGCTTCGAGCAGTACGTCGTAGCGATCCGGCGCTGCGTTGGCGCCATGGGAGAAAATCACCAGTGGACAACCGCGACAGCCGCCACTGGGGTGCAGCAGCTGCACATCGATGGCGCGACCTGAAGGGCTCTGCAGCGTTGCCGTCGTGCGGACCGCTGCAACCGCCGTTGCCGCCATCGGACTGATCACCGAACAGCCAGACAACACCAGCATGGCCGCAACGACTGGCACGCGCGCAGTACAGAACATCTGGGAGGTCCGCGGCTCAAGGGGTGGTCATTGTAAACCGGCCGTTCGCAATGCCGACGACCTTTGAGTATCGTGGCTCGCCATGACCGACATCATCAAGCGAACCACCTACATGGTCCGGGACACCGAACGGGCCGCCCGCTGGTACGAAACTGTATTTGGCATGCGGCGCTGGATGGATACGCCGTTTACGTTGTCGGGAACCCAACTGGCTGCGGGCAAGGCAGGCGATCAAACCCGGCTCGTGATCCTGAAATGCCAGCACGATGTGATCGGCATGATCGGCCTGCTCGAATGGCTGGACCCGAAACATTCCGCGCCGGACGAACTCCCGAGGCGCGTCGCGTTCGGTGCACCGATCCTTGTGGTTACCTCCGACGATGTTCGGGGTGTCGTCGACCGTGCGCGCAGGCTCGGCTCGCACATCCACTGCGAACCGCTCGAGTGGCAGGTCACCGGTGCAGATGGGCGGAAGAAAGACATGCTCGGTGCATCGCTGTTCGACCTCGACGGCTATTTCTTCGAAATCAATCAAACTGTCAGGGTACACAACGATGTCTGACCTGCCCCGTGTTCGCTTCCAGCGCGCCAACTTCGTCGTTCAGGACATCGACCGCTCCTTGACGTTCTATCGGGACGTGCTCGGCTTCGAGATGGCCTACCGGCTGGGCCACAACCCCGACAGCTACTCCTTGGACGTGTTCGCAATTCCGCCCGGTGCGCAGCTCGGCTTCTGCGCACTTTCTGCACCGGGTCAGACTCGTGTGCTGGCATTGACAGAGATAAAGAACGTGCCGCTGGCACCCGTGCCGCACCCGCGACGCAGTGCAATCGTGCTGGAAGTTGCCGACCCGGATGCGATCATCGCAGGCGCGAAGCGGCTCGGGCTGCATGTCTGCGACGAGGAAGTGCTCGAGACCAACGACGGTCGCCGGGGTCGCGAAGTCGGCATTGCCGACTTCGACGACAACCTGGTCGTGATCTACCGGATCTTGCCTTAGCCCAGAAACCGGTAGTGATCGCGCTGGGGAGTCTCGGTCATCGAGAAGAACGCTTCCAGGGACAGCGGCCAGTTCTGGCTGACGCGCCCGAGATCGTTCTTGTACCAGCTGCTGATCTGGGAAGCGCCCCAAGCCATGAGGTCATTCTCTCGATCGATCAGCTCGTTGAATGACTGGAACGCCTCTTCAGTGACCGCAAGAGCCTCAACACGATTTGTCAGCACCAGGCGCAGGCACTCCGTGATGTAGCTGGCCGAAGACTCCGCAAAAAGAATCAAGCTGCCGTGAACCACAAGGTTGGTGTTGGGGCCGTACATGCAAAAGAAATTGGGAAACCCCGGGAGGCACATGCCGAGGTAAGCCCGAGCGTCTCCGTTCCACCAATCATGCAAATTTTGGCCATTTTCACCGACTACTTCCATCGGAGCGAGGAACTCTGCCGCACGGAATCCGGTTGCGTAGATGATGACGTCGAGGTCGTGCACGGTGCCGTCATCTACCCGCACACCCGCTGGAGAAATTGTGTCGATGGGGCGTGTTTCCAGGGTCACACGCGGGTCCTTGAGAGCGGCTGGCCAGACACCGTTGTCGCGTAGCATTCTCTTGGCGCCCGGCGGGTAACCGGGGATCTGGGATACCAGCAGGTCCGGCCGATCGGCGTAGCTCGCTTCGATGTGTCGGACCAACGCCTGCCTGAGCTCCTCATTGGCCGCGGACACCGAGAGCGGATGGCTGAAGGCCGGATCCACTCGCACCAGATCCCAGCGACCCTGGGTCGTGGCCCAGAACTGATAAAACCGCAGCCAGCGAGCGTAGTGCGGAAGATGGCACAGCAACAGCTGATGCGGCTCGGAAATCGGCTCGTAATACCGCGGCGTCGGCAACATCCAAGGCGGGTTCCTTTGAAAAACCAGCAGCGAAGCCACATCCGGAAGAATGGCGGGGACCACCTGATAAGCGCTGGCGCCAGTACCGATCACGCCGACGCGTTTGCCTTTGAGGCTGACACTGTGGTTCCACTGCGCCGTATGCCATGCGTCTCCGGCGAAAGACCCGACGCCCGGGATGTCGGGAATCTTTGGCTTGTTGAGCTGACCGACGGCGCTCACCACCGCGTTGAACTCATGATCAGATACGTTTCCGTCACTTCCGCGCACGCGGAGCTGCCATCGATGGCGGGATGGCTCATAGCGGGAGCTGAGCACCTCGGTGTTCAGCTGCAATCGGGCCGTGACACCGAAGCGCTCGGCGAGTGCGCTGAAGTAGGACCGTATGGCTTCCCGCTGAGAGAACTCGTTCGGCCACATCGGATTCTGTGCGAAGGAGTAGCTGTAGGCGAAGTTTGGCGTGTCCAGCCGGCAGCCAGGGTAGGAGTTCTCGTACCAGGTGCCGCCGAGTTCTGGATTCTTCTCGAAGATCGTGAACTCGATACCGGCCTGGCGGAGGCGATGCGCCACCAGGATGCCGGACATCCCCGAACCGATGACCGCGACTCGAAAACGACGGCCAGGTGAAACGGCCTGCAGCCGCCAGGCCGGTGCTGCGGAATCATGCGGTATGTCGAGTTCGCGCTGGATCATCCGCAGCGGCAGGCGGCACTGCCCGCCCGCCGTAAACTCTATGGCGCGCTGCACGATCGCCGTCGTCGGCACCCTGCCTCCCAGATCAGAGGCCTTGCGGAGTTCCTTGAGATGCTGGAACGCCAGCCGACGCGCCTCGGCAACCATCGTCGGCGAGAGCCCGGCATGCGGTGGCGGCCCCGATGGCGGCAGCTGCACATTGGGCCGGAATCGCGGATCGAGCACGGTGTCGTCATGGGTCAGCAACGCAATCGCGCAAAGCAACGGATGGATCTCTGCTGCGTTGACCGCTTCCCAAAGCTCGGAATCAGACGCACGCGCCAACCCTGCGGGGTTGACTGGGAAGAACTCCTGGTTCGCCGCCACTTCGTCTGCTTGCATTCGTGATCTCCATTATCGTGCGGGTATGCAGGGATTCAACTGCACACAAGCCGAATGCCACGGTCTCGCGAAGCCAGCAACAGCTGATGGCGCTGCCTGAGCCTCGGGCGGTTCTAAATGCGCTCCATGACTTCAAGCGCCAGCGCGCTGACCTGCCCCGGCTTCCACACCGCCCAATCGCCCGATGAAAAAGGATCGCGATACCAGGACTCATAGATGAAACGCGGGTATGGCAAATGCGCCAAGTCATCGGACCCGGCGATCCAAGCAACCCAATCAACAACAAACCGCGTGTTCGAAGCCCGGCCCCGGCTTTCCAGCTCCCGCTGCAAGGAGGCGGTCTGTGCTTCGGTAATTCTGGTGGCGGGCTGGAGATTCCCCAAACGTCCGAACTCGAAGTTGGCCTTGCGAAAGAAGCCCAGGAGCGGCGCGGCCCGCTCCACATCTGTGAGCGGGACCACACTGGACCAGTTCTCTGATTGCCAGATCGTCTGATAGAGAGGCGAGTTCGCGTCGTACGAGCCCATCTGAATCGCTGCGTCAAAGAAGTGAGAAAAGTCCTGAGTGCAGGCAGCTCCATGAACAACGTACAGAACACCGACTACCTTCGGCTTGTCTTCGCCCCCTGCCATCGCAACCGCTGTGCAATACAGCTGCGCGAGGAAAATCAGCGCTAAGCGCACCAGCAGAGATCTGCGTGGCCCCGGGCTCCGAGAAGATCCATTGACAAATCCCATTGAGCCTCAACTCCTGAAGCGAACCCTGCGGCGACCCGTCCCGACGCCTTGGTAGTAGATGACGAAGACACGGGCGGTGATGCAGTGACCGGACAGATCGTACGCTGCAGGAACCAGCGGGTGAAAAGCGTGCAACACGCGAACGACTCGAGTTTAGGCAAAGCCAATAGAGCCCGACCAATCAATTTGAAGACAGCGCGTATTCGCTGGATGCATCACGAGGGGCAACCCGAGCGCCGAGGCGCAGCCGGCTCGATCGAGGTCTCATCGGCCTACGCAATCCAATGCATTGGCGTCCGCAGCCACGCAGCCTTTGCACCTCACAGTGGAGCCGTCTGTCTGTCGCGCAGCGCCCCGCCGCCGCGCGTGCTACACCTCCGCTCGATTCACCGACGCAGCCTGCGGAGCGCCCATGAAAAGAACAGATCCAGACGCACCTCGCGACCCGGGCCGCCGTGCCTTCGTCGGGTCGACGCCCGGTATGGCCGCGGCGCTCGCCGCAGCCGCGGCAACGCCGGTGATGTCCGCGCCGGCCTGGGCCGGTGACGTGCCCGAGTCACAGTCGCGCTACGGTCGCGGCCCCGGCATCGAAGGCCCCTATCTCGATTTGCGCACGGGCAAAGGCAATCAGCTCGCCTACGCACGGATTCAGGGCGATACCGACTGGGGCAAGCAGAAGTACTTCTGGTTCAAGGGCTACATCATGGGCATTGCGCCGCAGACGCGGGTGCAGAACCTGGTCGGCGCCGCGGGCTTTGGCGCGATCCGCCTCAAGCAGCGCCCGGATGGCGTGATCGAGCGGCTGTGCCGAGAGATCATCGTCTACACAGACCTGCGCAGCGGCGAAGTCATTCCGGAATGGAAGAACCCGGTTACCAACGAGACCGTCAAGGTCGTGCAGGTCGACAACGACCCGTTCAACTATCTGATCGAAGATCTCTACCCCGCTCCGCCGGCCCATCGGCAGCTTGCCAACGAACCGCCCCCGCCGCGTCGCCCGTTCGTGCTGCCCTGGTATCAGCATGGCAACATGCTCGCGATGGAAACGCATATCCATCTGTCGTTCCCGAATCCGCTGCAGCCGGATAAATGGCCGCGCGAATCCGCAGGCCCAGTAGCGCAGGTCTCGGAGTGCTTTGCGCACCATGTGCCGGTCGCCGACATGCAGAACCCGAAAATCACGGGACTCGACTACAGCGGCGTCTGGACGCGGATCACGCCGTGGCTGCCGTGGATGCTGATGGGCCAGCGGCCGGGTCACTGCCAGTACTCGTGCTTCATGGGCGCCAGCCGCGATCTCGAGTCCGTCGTATCGCGACCGGTGCTCGACTACGCCGAAAAGCACTACGCGAAGTACTTCGAGGCCCCGACCGAGTGGACGGGACAACCGAGCATCTCGAGCCTCGAGAACTACGCCCGCCAGCAGCAGCCGGCGCCGGTCAAGACCTGAGGCGCGTGCACTCAGAACTTGTAAGAGACCTCCAGCCCGACCTGTCGCTCGCGCCGCAAAGCCGCAAAGAAGGCCCGTGGTAGCGCATAGGATGCAACGCTGTTGAGACCGGTCGATGCGCCTGACGCGGGCGGATAAGCCGGCAATCCGGCCGCTGCCAGTGAAGCCGAGGTACGCAGCGGCGTCGCACCGGCAAACGGACTGGTGCTGAAGCCGATGTAGGGCTGCGCAAACCAGCGCGTCGCGATGGTGACTGCGTCCTCGTTGGTCAGATTGCGACCGTACAGCGATGCGGTCCAGCGATCCGAGGAGACACCGACCCGCGCGCCCAACAGCGTTGCCGCCGGCACGAACGGATCATTGTGAACCTGCACCACGCGCTTGCCGGTATAGCTGAGATCGGCGCCCGCGAAGAAATCCAGCGTCTCATTGATCGGCGTACGGAAATCCGCCGCAAGGCTACCCGTGTGTTTTGCCGACAGTGGAAACTGGTTGCCAACAATGGACGCATTGCCCTGCCCGTTCAGGTTGGTACCGCCGGCAGCTGGATTGACGGCGTTATAGGTGCCGGATCGACCAAAGCTGTTGCCACCGCCGCTGGTCAAGGTCCACTGGAAGTCGTCCGAGCCTTCGGTGAACTGCGAATCCGCGAGCGCATAGGTGAAGCTCAGCGTCAGCGGATCAATGATCCGATAGCGCGCTTCGAGCTCGAAGCCCTTGACTTCACCGGCGCCCTGGTTGGTCGCGATCGAGGTGACCGCTGAACCGTCCGTGCGGAAGATCGGCGTTGTCAGCTGGATATCCTTCGCATCTATGAAATACGCCGCAACGTTCAACACCAGCCGACCGTCGAGCCAGACACTCTTGACGCCCAGCTCAAAATTCTGCGACGTTTCCTGCTGGTACTCGATCTGTCCGGCAAGCTGACCGGCGGCGCCATTCAGGCCGCCCGGCTTCACGCCTTCGGCGTAGGTGGCGTACAGGTTCAGGTCAGGATTCACCTGCCATTTCAAGGTTGCCCGCGGCGTGAACTTGTTGAACTCGGCGGAACCCGCGAACGACAAAGCGCCACGATTGCTGTTCGAGAAGATCGCCGCCGCCGCTGTTGAAGCCGTCAGCGGCGCTGCAGTGGTCCATTCGTTGACGCCCTTGGTTTCCTCGGCGTAGCGGCCCTCGACCGTCACGCTCCAGCCGGGTGAGAACTTCCACTCCACCAGACCGAAAGCGGCCGAGTTCAGCACGTCGGAGATCGAGAACGGCAGCTCTTGTCCGAACGGGAACAGGAAGTTCACATCGAACTGACGCTGCTCCTGTTCATAGTGAAACAGGCCGAGCATCCAGCGAACGTCGCGATCTCCAGGCGATTCGAGCTTTACTTCGAAGGACCAATCGTCGGTCTTCGCCGCGCCGGTGTTCGCGCCGCTCGCCTCTCCACCGACGGTCGGATCGTTCGGCCAGCGGAACGCTCCACTGACACGATCCTGGAACCAGTTGATCGAGGTGAACTCCGAATCAGATCCCGTGCGCGCATCTTCGCCGCGCACGGCGCCATCGACGATCAGGCGGTAGCCAGAACCGGCGATGTCCCATTCGGCAATCGCGCTGAAGTAGCGCAGGTTGCGCTCGACGCCGGAGAAAGCTATTCCTTGGCGGGTGTCGTAGAGCCGACTCGTCTGCCCAGGCAACGGTGCCGTGCCAGGCGCGGAAGGGCTAAGCAGATTGAGCGGACCACTGGGGTTCGGCACCACATTGGTCACGGGCGCGTCGTTGAGGTAGATGCCGCGAGCCTGGATCTCGCCGCAGAAATACTGGTTGGCGTTGTTGGAGCCGCTGGTTGCGTAGTAAGCCAGCGAACGGGTTCCAGGGAAGCAGTTGTTGAAACTCGGGTCCTGGAACATGAAGGGGCGCGATCCGTCGCGGTCCCGGTTGTAAGAGGCGCGACCCCGCACGCGCAGATTTTCGGTCGGAGTCCAGTCGAGCGTACCGGTAGCCGCAGTTGTCTCTTCCTGGCCGATGGTCTGCCCGGTCGAAAGATTCTCCCACTGACCGTCAAATTCGTTGCGACGCAACGCAAGCGTGCCGCCCAGTTTGCCGGCAAAGATCGGCCCTTCGAGGCGCAGCGAATAGTCCGTCTCATCCTGATCTGCCGTCACGCGCGCAGCACCGGACAGTTGGTCCGTGGGCGCGCGGGTCACGAAGTTGATGGCACCGGAGTAGGTGTTGCGACCGAACAGCGCACTCTGCGGCCCGCGGATCACCTCGACACGCTCGAGGCTCGAAAGATCCAGCGATTGGACATCGCCCGGAAAGTAGATGCCATCGACAAAGTAGGCTGCACCCGCTTCGACTCCGAACTGCACGCCGGCCAGCACGTTGCCCTGGCCGCGAATCACGGGTCGTTCGGTGGAGCGACCAAAACCACGATCGAACACGAGGCCCGGCGTGAACCTCGCGACATCGTTGACCGACTGGATCTGCCGCGCGGCAATCGATTCGGCGGTAAACGCCGTCACGGCGACGGGCACTTCCTGCAGGCTTTCTTCGCGCTTGCGTGCCGTGACCACGATCTCTTCGAGTGCGGCAGTCTGGGGCGCGGCAGCATTTGGTTGCTGCGCCTGAACGACCGTGGCACTGACCAGTGCTGCGACGATCGCCAAACGGACAGAAATCTGGGTCAACATCACGTCGCGCATAAAACCTCCCCAACTCATCTTCTTGAGCGGCAGTGTTTTCCGGAGTTTGTTTTGCCGTACTATCTGCTTCGGCCGGCCGCGACGCAAGTGGCCGCACCATCCTCGGAAACCCCAAGGCGATCCGCCAATGAGTCACCCTAGTGCATCCCTTGCCGCCGCCTCGGCCATCTTTTCCCTGGCGCTCTCCGGGCTCGCGTTGGCCTCGGCTCAGGGAGATTCGACGCCACGATCCAGCTCAACGCTCGCGGCGCTGAGCACAAGCCTCGACAATCCGCCCAATCGTTTCGCGTACGCACCGCTCGCAGCCGAGCTCGGCAAGCTCATTGAATCCGCCCCGGCATTGCCCGGCGCGCGGATCCTGCAAGTGCGAACGCTGATTCGCGCTGGCGATCGAAGCGCAGCGCGCGCGGAACTCTCAGCACTGCAACCCTTGGCCGAAGATCTGCCGCTCATCGAGCGACAGCGCGTGGCAATCGCCGCGGCAAATCTCGACGGCGACCCGGCGCGCGAAATCGAGCTGATGCAGCAGCTCGCGAAGCTGCAGCCCGGCGATCGCTGGATCCACTACGACATTGCCCGTGCGTACGGCGAGATTGAGGACTACCCGGCTGTGGTGCGCTGGGTTCGCGAAGCGCTGGCGCTCACCGGCCCGGGCGATATCTGGGAAGGCTCGTGGATCCACTACCTGCACTCGAAGGCGCTGTTCCGGCTGGGCCAATTCGATGCAGCAACTACTGCTGCCGCAGCCGGGCGCGATGAAGCGACGACCTGGCGCTCCACGCTGTATCGCATGGTGCTCGGCCAGTTTGGCGCTGGCGCGCGAGCCGAGGCTCAAACATCACTCGACGAGTACTTGCGCTATGCACGCGAGGAGGGCCGCACACCAGAGGCCCTGATCCAGTTCAATATCGGCGTGCTGTTCCACGAACTCGGCGACCTGGCTACGGCCGAGCGCTACTTGCGCGCCGGGCTCGCGATGAAGCCAGAAGACAAGTACGGAACCTGGGCGCTGGCCTACGTGCTGATCGATCAACCGCAAGGGCTGGCAGAAGGTACGCAACTGCTGGAGCGCGCGCTGCTCGCGGCGCCGAGCGACCGCAATCTGCTCGAGGCGCGCGGCTGGGCCGCGTATCGCGCGGGTGGGTACACCGACGCGCAACGCTGGATGCAGCGGGCCCGCGCGGCAGGGGGTGGCTGGGACCAGCGGTTGCAAGACCATGCGACTGCGGTCGACGCCGCCGCCTCTGACGCCAGCCTGCCACCGGCGCCGCGAACCCCGTGGCTGTAATTTTTCTGAGGATCCAAACCATGCGACGACCCACCAACCTGACTGCAGCGTTGCTGTCTGGCCTCCTGACGCTGCTCGGCAGCGCCCTTGCTTCAGCACAGACAACTACACCGGTGCTCGTGCGCCCTGACGGCACTTATCCGACCGTGCCGCTCGAGAAGGATGTGATCGTGCTCAAGGTCGTGCAGAACGCACCACTGAACCTGCAGAAGGCGCCGACCATCAAGGAAGGCCTCGCCACCAACGTCGAGCGCATGGCTTACTGGATCAACAAGGCCTGCACCGAAGGCAAGAAGCCGGACTTCATCCTGTTCAACGAGTTTCCGCTCACCGGTTACTCGTCGGGCACCCGCGAAGAGAAGCTCAAGTTCACGATCCAGATTCCCGGGCCCGAAACGCAGCGGATCGGCGAACTCGCCAAGGCCTGCGACACCTACATCATCTTTGGCAGTTATGCGACTGATCCGGAATGGCCCGGGCACATCTTGAGCCTGAACCCGGTGATCGGGCGGGATGGCAAGGTCAAGGAGGTGTACTGGAAGTCCCGCAATGTGACCCGACTGAACAACGAGGAGATTCCGACGACGACCGTCGAGAACGTTCGTGACCGGTTCCGCGCCAGGTACGGCATCGAAGAAGAATTCCCGGTGCTGCAGACCGAGTTCGGCAACATCGCGGTCAGCACCGTGCAGATCGACCCGTTCGTGTTTGCAGCCTATGCGATGCGCGGCGTTGAGATCATGTTCAGGACTGCCACGCTGTTCTCGAAGACGGACGTGCAGGCGATTGCGTTCTACAACAACGTGTATTCGGCGATGTCGAACATCACGTTTCCACCCGACTCGGGAGTTCCCGCGAGCTTCGGCGGCCAGTCACTGATTGTCGACAACCGCGGCAAGGTGCTTGCTGAAGATCCCTCCAACAATGAGAGCGTCATCGAAGCAGAGATTCCGATCGCCAAGTTCCGCGAAGGTCGGCGGATTCCCCGCTACCCGCTCGAAGTCGTCAAGCCGGTGTTCGACCAGTACCAGCAGGAAGTACCGCTGAATCACCTGGATCTGCCGCCCGAGAAGCTGCCGCAGACGAATCAGGACATGAAGACCCTGATCGACGAGGCGAGTCGCTGGTTGAACTAAGGCCGGTTGGCGTCGAGGAACGCGAGCAAACATGCCGTCTTCGTTTCAGGCGGCACCATTTCGCAACGGATCGCCGGGCACTGGGCGCCCACGATCCGCACCGACTCGCGCGTCGGATCCGCCGGATCAGCGACGAGCAACACCGGGCAGCTGATCTGCTGCAGGCGCTCGACGACTCGGTGACGAAACACGGCGCGATAGCCGAGGTGGTAGGTCGCAAGCGACTTCAACAGCTCGGTAGTCAGATAATGCACCACCTCGGGCGGCATCGCACCGAGTCCCATGTTGTGGGCCGCATCGCGCTTGAAATGCGGAAAGAACCAGGCCTGGTCGCGAATGTAGTTCAGCGCCCAGAGTACCTGCGTGCCCTGCTCGTCGGGACTGACGACCGGCGCGTAGTGCGCGAGGAATTCATTGCGCTGCGCATCGCTGAGCACGAGCAGCCCATCGAGCACGACGCGTCGCACCCGCTGCGGTGCCGCGATCGCGATCTCGATCGCGATATGCGCGCCGGTGTGAAAGCCGTACAGATCGACCTGCTGCAATCCGAGCCCATCCATCGCGCGCAGAAAGGCATCGGCGTAGTCGGTGAGTTCCGGGTCAGCAACGGTTGGAGCTGCGGAATCACCGTAACCCAAGGTATCGGGCGCGAACACGCGCCGCGTGGCCGCGAGTGGCAGCAGCTGTGATTCGAGCGACTTCGACGAGGCCGGCGCGGCGTGCATCATCCACAGTGGCGGTCGGTCGGTTGCCGAACCAGCCGTGCGGTAATGGATCAGACCCTCGGCAATCCGCACGAAGCCGCGATCAATCGGCGGCGGCGCACTCACTTCGCGCACTCGCCACCGTCCAGCGCGATGACTTCGCCGGTCACGAAGCGGGAGTCCGGCCCGAGCAGCCAGATTACGGCACCGGCGACATCGCGCATCTCACCCGGGTGCTGCATCGGAATCTCAGCGAGCCGGGCGTCGATCGTCGCCTGGAACTTCTCGCGCGCCTCGTGGAAGCGTTCGGTCGCGATCAGCCCGGGCGCGATCACATTGATGCGGATCCCCTTGGCAGCGTATTCGAGCGCAGCGGATTTGCTGAGCCCGATCACGCCCCACTTCGAAGCGCAGTAGTCCTGGATATCGGCAAAGCCGCGTCGGCCGCCGATCGAACTGTTGTTGACGATCGCACCACCGCCGCCGCGCAGCATCAGACGGATCTCGTGCTGCATGCAATGGAACATGCCGAGCAGGTTGATCTCGAACGTGCGCACGAAGCGTTCGGTCGGCGTCTCATGGGTCGGCGACGCGCCGAGCGTGACGCCGACATTGTTGAAGGCAAGATCCAGTCGGCCGAAACGTGCGTCGATCTGTGCGAACTGCTGTGCGAGCGCGGCGGCATCGCTGACATCGACCGGCATCGCGACGGCGCTGCCGCCGTCTGACGCAATACTCGCGACGACGGCTTCGCAAGCTGCGGCATCGCGCGCGCCAACAATTACGGTCGCGCCGGCCGCCGCCAGCGCGATTGCCGTGACGCGACCCATGCCCTGCGAGCCGCCCTGCACGAGCGCCACCTTGCCCTCAAACGGCCGTTGGTCGCTCATACGGCGACCACCGTCGCGTCATACTTGAAATAGTCGAGCGTCTCTTCGTTGACAGTCTTCGGATCGCCGCCCTCGCCGTGCAGCCGCAGCGCCGCTTCACGTGACTCCAATTGGGCAGCACTGCCGCGCGGCTGACGGACTGCGCTGTAGCGTGCAACGGCTTGTGTCACATCGGCACTACCGGAAAGCGAACGCGCCAGCACGACGGCATCTTCGAGCGCCAGTGCCGCGCCCTGCCCCAGGAACGGCAACATCGGATGTGCGGCGTCGCCCAGCAGCGCCACGCGTCCGTAGGCATAGGTCGGAATCGGATCGCGATCGAACAGACCCCACTGAAAACATCGATCGCGAGGCGACGCGCGCAGCAGTGCCGACAGCGTCGGGTGCCAGTCATCGAACAGCCGTGCGGGCGATTCAGGATCTGCTGGCACGTTCCAGCTCTCTTCCGCCCATGCCTTCTGCCGCGCGAAGGCGACACAGTTCAGCAGTTGCCGCGGTTCGAGCCGGTAGCGAACAAAGCAACGGCCCAGCCCCCAGGTGACCGCGGAGCCGGCCGGCAGGGTTCCGGCGGGACAACGCGAATAGTCGAGCAGCGCGCGCCAGGCGACGAAGCCGGTGTACCGAGCCGGATCGGCGCCGACCAGTGCCGCGCGCACTGTCGAGCGCAAGCCATCGGCTGCGACGACGAGATCTGCCGTCCAGCTTCGGCCACCCGTGCTCGCGACCCGCACCGACATTGCCGATGCTTCCACAGACTCGCAGGGCGTAGCGGTCTGCAACGCGTCGGGTTGCAACTCAGTGAGGCTCGACACCAGAGCGGTATGCAAATCAGCGCGATGCACGAAGGCATAGGGCACGCCGTACTGTTCGATCGCGCGCGCCCCGCGCACGATGCGGCCCGTCTCCGCGCCGCTCGCGGGATCCTCGGAGATCTGGTAAGGCGGCAGGAACAGCGCCTTCTCCAGCTTCGGCAGCACGCCCAGCCAGGCCAGGGTTCGCATCGCGTTCGGACTCAGCGTGAGCCCCGCACCGACCTCGCCCAGTTCCGCAGCGCGCTCGAGCACGCGAACCTTCCAATCGCTGCGCGCCAGCGCAATCGCGGCCGCGAGTCCGCCGATGCCGGCACCGACAACGATGGCCTCGCGCTTGCTCATGCACAGATCGGCATCAGGTCCAGGTAAATGTGACGGCCTTGGTCCGCAGGTAGAGCTCCAGCGCGTCGGCGCCGAACTCGCGCCCCCAGCCCGACTGCTTGAAGCCGCCGAAAGGCATCGAAGGATCCATCGCCGCATGGCAGTTCACGCCGACCTGACCCGAGTCGATCAGCCTCACCATCCGATGCGCGGTGGCGATATCGCGCGTCCAGACGCTGCCCGACAGACCATATGGCGTGTCGTTGGCCAGTTCCGCAAGTGCGTCGAGGTTATCGTGATCGAAAGTCTGCACCGCCATGACCGGGCCGAAAATCTCCTCACGCACGACGCGCATCTCGGGTTTGCAGTCGACGTACACGGTCGGCGCGACGAAATGGCCACGACCAGTTGTCGGTTCGCCACCCGTCAGGCAGCGCGCACCCTGTTCGCGTGCAGACACGAAGAATCCTTCGATGAGTTTCTTCTGCACGCCTGAGATCACCGGCCCGATCATCGTCGAGCGTTCCATTCCGGAGCCGATCGGCAGCCCCTTCGCAAACGCTGCGATCCCCGACGTGAGCTCCTCGGCAATGGACTCGTGCACGAACACGCGGCTGCCGCAGACGCAGTTCTGTCCCTGCAACAGGAACGTGGCGAGTGCGACGCCCGGGATCGCGTGCTGCAGGTCCGCATCAGGGAACACGAACACCGGGGACTTGCCGCCGAGCTCCAGCGACACTTTCTTGAGGTTCCCAGCCGCGGCCCGCACGATGATGCGACCGACTTCGGTCGAACCCGTGAACGAGATCTTGTCAACCTGCGGATGCTCCGCGAGTGCCGCACCCGCAACCTCACCCAGGCCATTGACGACGTTCAACACGCCCTGCGGCACGCCGGCCTCGGCGGCAAGCTCTGCCAGCAACAGCGCGGCGAGCGGCGCGTCTTCTGCCGGCTTCAGCACCAGGGCACAGCCTGTGGCCAGCGCCGGCGCGATCTTCAGCATCTCCATGCCGAACGGGTAGTTCCACGGCGTTATCGCGCCGACAACGCCGACCGGCTCGCGCGCGGTGTACGCGAACAATTCATCCGGCCGCTTGCCGAGCGCTGACGACGGCAAGGTCTGACCGGCAATCTTGGTCGGCCAGCCCGCGTAGTAGCGCAGGAACAGCGCGCTGAACATCGAGCAGGATTCCGCAATGCCGATCGGCATGCCGTTATCGAGCACGGCGAGCTCAGTGATCAGCTCAGCGTTTTTCTCGATCAATTCTGCATAACGCAGCATCGTCCGCGTGCGCTCATCCGGGGTGAATCGGGCCCAGGGACCGCGCAACGCCGCGCGCGCTGCCTGCACGGCACGATCCATGTCTTCGGCAGACGCCAGACCGACGCGCGCGATGACCGCTTCGGTGGCCGGGTCGGTCACATCGAGCTCGCCACCCGTGTAGTCGAGCGTGTGTTTACCGCCGATCCAGAGGCCGTGTTTGCGCGCCAGGAACTCGCGAGTCGCTTTGCTGGTCATGTCTACTCCGATAAATCGAGATCGTGCCCGAGATTTGCCTCGACCGCTGCGCGAAATGCACTCAGCCCCGCGGCGAGATCCTGCGATGCGACCCCGAGTGATTTGTACAGGGTGATGTCCGCGGGCGACGCACGACCCGGTGCACGGCCAGCGAGCACTTCGCCAATCTCTCCAACCACGCAGTCCGCAGCGACCACGCCCGCGGCAATGGCAGCGCGCAGCTCACCGGCTTCTGCCGCCGCCGAGGCGCGCAGATCGACGTAGATGCGCGCGCGGCGCACGCATTCGACGTCGACCTCGGCCGTCGTCGGGATCGCTGAGCCGACCAGGTTCAGATGCATCCCCGGCTCGAGCCAACCACCGCGCAGGATCGGTTCCGGGCTCGAGGTCGTTGTGCAGATGATATCCGCGCCGCGCACCGCGTCTTCAGCCGTCGCCGCGACCGTTACATCACCGAGACCTTGTTCGCGCAGCCGTGCCGCGAGCGCGGCAGCACGCTCCGTCGAGCGACCCCAGATGCGAACCCGGCGGATCGGGCGCACCAACGGGATCGCCAACGCATGCCGTTCAGCCTGCGCACCGGTGCCCAGTATCGCAAGCGTGCTCGACTCGGGCCGCGACAAGGTGCGCGTCGCCAGGGCGCTGGCCGCCGCAGTGCGGATCTCGGTCAGCAAGCCGCCTTCCATCAACGCCAGCGGCAGACCGGTGTCGGCATCGAAGATCACGACCATGCCGACGTGCGAGCCGTGCGGGTCACCCGCAGGTCGCGGAAACTTGCTGACGATCTTCAGTCCGAAAACGCGCTGCGAGGCAAGTACGCCCGGCATCACGACCAGCTTGCCCTTCGTGCCGCGCACGGGGAGGTTCATGCGCAGCGGCAGATCGGCCTCGCCGGCCGAGGTTGCAATCATGGCCGCCTCGACCGCATCGATGCAGGCACTGATCGGCAGCGCGCGTTCCAGCGTTGCGCGCGTCAGGACGCGCATCAGCGCGCCGGATCCGCACCGCGCGGCGGCACGAACCGCATCCGCTGCTGGATCTCGGCAACATCCTGCGCCCGCTCGAAAGGTTCGGGCATGGGATCCCCGGGGCGACGCGGTTTGCCGATCGCGGCAAACCAGTCCTCGAGGCCTGGTGGGAAGAATACCCAGTGCAGCTTCATGTCGACGGCACCGGTGTTCTCGATGATGTGCCGGGCATTGCGACCGAACAGCACCGTGGAGCCCGGCTTCAGTGGATAGCTCTGACCTTCAATCTCGCAGCGACCTTCGCCCTCATAGATGAACACCAGCTCATGATTCTGCTGATGACCGTGCTCGCGCACGTGACGTCCCGGCGGCAACACCTGGGTGCCGGCCGAGAATGAGTCGTAGGGCGTATTGGCCGGCGACAGCGACACCGTGACGTAGCCACTCGAGGGCAGCGGCTGCCAGAACGATCGCGCCTCGTCCGGCTGGACCACCGCAGCCCAGCGACCGCCCACCGGGGTCACGCCCGACCTCCGGCCAGACGTGCGTCAGCGGGGCGCTGCACCGCGGGCTGCTGGAGAAAGTCCAGCAGCAGCGCGTTGAAGGTGTCGGCATTGGTCACGGGGTAGAAATGTCCGCCGCGGGCGAGCAGTTCGAACTTTGCGCCGGGAATCCGCTCGGCGACTTCCCGCTGCATGCCACACGGAGTCAGCTGATCGTCCTCAGCGCCGATGACCAGCGTCGGGGTTCGAATCCGGGCGAGGTCATTGCGCAGGTCGTGCGACATCACGGCTGCAAGGCGGCTCAGCTCGATCTCCAGGCCTGGAAAATCCGGCATCCGGTTCTCGAGGTGCTGTGCCAGCGAGCCGAAATCCGGACGCAGGACTTCGGCCGGCTGAGCGAGCAGAGAACTGAGAAAGTAATAGGCCTGAGGTCCCTGCGTGATCAGCACCTGCCGACGCAGCCGGAAGGTCTCGATAAAGAGTTCCGTCGGGCCCGCCCAGCCGGCGGAAATCACCAGACGTTCGACTCGATCGGGGTGATTCAGCGCCAGGAACTGGCCTATGGCGCCACCGGTCGAGTGGCCGACCACGTGCGCGCGCTCGATCTTCATGGAATCCATCAGCGCAATGACGTCCTCAGCCATCTGCTCTGCCGAATAGATGATGTGCGAGCGGCTGCTGGCCCCAGTGCCGCGATGGTCGTGAGTCACCACCTGAAAGTGCGGCGCCAATGCCGGGACCTGCTTGCGCCAGAAACTGCCGCGCCCACCCAACCCGGCAATGAGCAGCACCACCGGACCTTCGCCAACGTTGTCAACGCTGATTTCCGCCGGACCGAAGCTCGAATTGATGCTGATCATGGACGCCACGAATCTACCCCCGCTTGCTTTCCACATTGTCGCCCCGGCGACCGGTGCGAACCCAATGCGTTCTGCGCCCACTGCCATGCGCCAACTGTATACTCCGAGCCTATGGAACTGCGGCAGCTGCGCCACTTCGTTGCGGTGGCCGAAGACATGAATTTCTCGGTCGCTGCCAAGCGCGTATGCCTGAGCCAGCCCGCCCTGACCCGCAGCATCAAGAATCTCGAAACGGACCTGCAGACCACGCTGTTCGAGCGTAGTCCGTTGGGCGCCTTGCTGACCGCCTCGGGCGAGCGATTCTTCGACTACGCGCGAATGATCCTGAACGACTGCGAGCGCGCCGGCAACGAGATTCGCTCATTCAGGGAGGGTATCGCGGGACCGGTATCGATTGGCATCGGCGCACTCTTCGCCACCTGGATCGGAGACGAAGTCGTTGAACGCAGCAACGAGCAGCTTCCCGGCGTGAATCTGACTGTGATTGAAGGGTTCTTCGAGGATCTGCTCGGAATGCTGCGTGCGGGCCGAATCGACTTTGCGCTGATCAACTTTCCGCACGCCAATTCCGAGAATGACGTGGTGATGGAACCGCTGTTGCGTCTGCAGGCGCAGCTGATCGCCGGCGCCGGGCATTCGCTCGCGCGCGCTCGTCGGGTCACTGCGCGCGAATTGGGCAAAGCGAACTGGGTGGTGGCCAACCAGGCACACTCCATCGATGTCCTGCGCCAGTTTTTTGCCGGCTACGAATTACCGAGCCCGAATGTGCTGCGCACGAATTCCCTGTCGCTGATCAAATCTCTGGTTCTGGATCGAGGCTACGTGACGGTGATTTCGGATTCGGTCATGAACCGTGAAATGAGCCGCGGGCTGGTCAAGGCCGTCAAGGTCTCAACACCGGTGGTGCGCCGCCAGGCGGGGCTGCTCTATCTGAAGAACCGGCTGAACAGCCGTGCCGCGACTCAGGTCATGCAGATCGTCCGGGATCTGGCCCGCGAACGCTGAGTCCTCGCGGCACCGCCGCGATGCATGCCATGCATGGGGCACGGCCTAGATTCGATTGGCGCCCAACCCGCCGCTCATCCTTTAATGCTGGATTAGCAACTGACTAGGGTGCCCCATGCCGTTCAACTCGCAGCCGATACGTCCTGTCAGCGAGCAGGATATCGACACCTACGCCCGCGACGGGGTCGTGTGTCTGCGCAAGGTGTTGCATCCCGACTGGATAGCGAGCCTCGAACCCGTCGCACGACGCCTGCTGATCGACAAGCAGGACTTTGGTCTGTTGCCGACCTATCCCGGACGCTACATGTCGCGAACCATTCCGGAATTCCGGCGTTTCGTGTTCGAGTCAGCGATTGCCGAAGCCGGGGCAGGCGCAATCGGCTCGCGCACGGCGCGGTTCTTCTTCGATGAGATTTTCGCGAAGGGCCCGCAGTCGACCGAGAGTACGATCTGGCACACCGATCGCATGGGCTGGCCGACCACCGGCGTGATGGTGCCTTCGATCTGGGTGCCGTTGACGCCGATCACGGAAGCCAACTCGCTCGAGTGCGTCGCGGGTTCCCAGACCGACGACAAGCGCTACTGGCTGTTCTCGCCGAACGCCCGCAAGATGATCAAGCCCGCTGATCGGCCCGGGCATCCCGATGGCGAGGCGCTTCGCAAGGATCCAAAGGTTCGCTTCCTGAAGTGGAACATGGAGCCCGGCGACATACTCGTCGTGCATCCGTGGACGATGCACTACAGCCACGGCAATCCGACCGACGACTGGCGTATTGCGATCAGCGTGCGAATCTTCGGCGACGACATTCGCTTTGCGCCGCGCCCGGACTGCGTCAATCTGGCCGGGGTCAGCCTGGATGAGATGATCGAGGGCGAGAGTCCGGACGGACCGCTGTTCCCGATGCTCTACAACGCCGACGGCAAGCGCGATGACGACTCGGAATTCCCGCGCGGCTTCGCAACCCGCTGGAAGCGCGCGCGACTTGGCGACGTCAACGAATACGAAACGTTCGAGAAGAGTCTCAAAGCGCAGAGAACCGCACAGGCGGGCTGAAGCAAAGCATGCGCATCGTCGATGTGCTCACCGCGGATGCGCTGGGCGCGTTCTACTTCGATGATCAGGCAGCACTGCGCGCCGGACGGGCAGCCGACGGCTTCCACTATCTGGGCGAGCCACTGACCAGTGGCTTCAGCTCCGTGAGAATGCCTGCCGCGATCGTCGCGATTGGCCTCGTGCTCGAGGACGGCTCGGTCGCCTGGGGCGATTGCGCAACGGTGCAGTACGCAGGCGCCGGTGGACGCGAGCCGCGGGCAACCCGCGATCAGCTACGCGACCAGGCGCTCAACGTCGTGAAGCCGCAATTGCTTGGTTGGGATGCCGCACCGTTTCTCGACAACTGTCGATCCATGTCGGGCCTGCTGCCGCGCGCACTTCAGTATGGGCTGTCCCAGGCGCTGCTCGGCGCCGCCGCAGCCTGCCACAGAATCACAGCGACCGAAGTGCTGTGCGAGTCTTTCCGGCAACCGCTGCCGCATGCACCCGTGCCGCTGTTCGCCCAGAGCGGCGATGAGCGCCATGTCAACGTCGACAAGATGCTGATGAAGCAAGTCGCTGTGTTGCCACATGGACTGATCAACACGCGCGAGAAGTTTGGAAGTGACGGCAAGGTGTTTCGCGACTACGCGCTCTGGGTCGCCGAGCGCGCCCGCCGGCACTGTGGCGGTGGCGACTATCAACCCGTGCTGCACTTCGATCTGTATGGCATGGCGGGGCTCGAGTTCGATCTCGACATCGCAGCCATTGCCTCGTTCATTGCTGCACTCGAGAAGGATCTGCGGCCCTTCCAGCTGCAGATCGAAACGCCGTTCGACTTCGGCAGCCGTGACGCGCAGCTGGAGGGTTTCATCGCCCTTCGCGCCGCGCTCGAGGAGCGCGGCGCGGCGACGCGTCTGGTTGCTGATGAATGGTGCGATACGCTTGCCGACGTCCACGAGTACACCCGACACAGAGCCGCGCACATGGTCCAGATCAAGATGCCCGACATTGGCTCGATCAGCGACAGCGCCGCAGCGGTACTCGCGTGCCGGACTGCAGGACTGGGCGCCTACCTCGGCGGCAGCTGCGCCGAGACGGATCTGTCGGCGCGCTATTCGGTCCATGTGGCGCTTGCGACCCGGCCGGACATGCTGCTGGCCAAGCCAGGGATGGGTGTGGACGAAGCCCTGACAATTGTCGGCAATGAACAGCAGCGGACACTCGCGACGATCGCGGCTCAGCAGCGGCGCGCCGCATGACTTCCATGACTCCTGAAGAATATGACTACATCGTGATCGGGGCGGGGTCGGCGGGATCGGTGCTGGCCAACCGGCTCAGCGAAAAACGTGACTGCACGGTGCTGCTACTCGAGGCCGGTTCACGCGACTGGTCGCCGTACATTCACATCCCGGCGGCCCTGATCAAGGCCGTGGGCAATCCGTCGCTCGACTGGTGTTATCTCGCCGAGCCGGATCCGACTCGCGGCGGCAAGGTGGACTTGTGGCCGGCAGGTCGCGTGCTGGGCGGGTCCAGTTCGATCAACGGCATGCTCTACGTGCGCGGTGCCCCGCAGGATTTCGACGACTGGGCCATGGCAGGATGCGCAGGCTGGTCGTACCAGGACGTCTTGCCGCACTTCAAGCGACTCGAGCGCACGCTACTCGGCGATTCCGCCTATCGCGGTCGTGACGGGGGCCTGTGCGTCGAGCCGCTGCGCTCCAAGCATGAACTAGCCACCATCTTCGACGCCGCCGCACAGCGAGCTGGAATTCCCTGGAATGAGGACTACAACGGCGCACAACAGGAAGGCATCAGCGCCCCGCAGGTCACGCAGCGATGGGGACGTCGCTGGAGCGCCGCAAGGGCGTTCATTGACCCGGCCCGCAAGCGCTCGAACCTGCGGATCCAGACGCGCGCGCAGGTCACGCGTCTGCTGTTCGAGCAGCACGTTTGCCGGGGCGTCGAGTATCGGCGTGGTGCCCAGTTGCACACGGCCCATGCCCGGCGCGAAACCCTGCTCTGCGCGGGCTCGCTCGGTTCGCCGCAGATCCTGATGCGTTCTGGCATTGGCCCCGCTGCGGCGCTCCGCGAACTGGGCGTGCAGCCGCTGGTCGATCGCGCTGCTGTCGGCGGCAATCTCTGCGAGCATCCCGAGGCGATGGTCAGCATTGATGTGAACGTACCGACTTACAACACCGAGATTGGCGGGCCGCGGACGATCTGGCACCTCGCCAACTGGCTGTTGTTCGCGCGTGGACCCGCAACCAGCCCTTACCCGCACAGCGTCGCGTTTGCGCGTTCGCAGCCGGAGGCGACCAGACCAGACATTCAGATCATGCTCGGGCCGTTTGCGTTCTCGTTTACCGAAGCAGGCATCGTGCCGTACGAGAAGCCGGCCGTCTCGGCGGCCATCAACGTCTCTTATCCGCAGTCGCGGGGTCGAGTGAGTCTGCGCTCGGCGGACCCTGCCGCGCCGCCGCGTATCGAGCACGGGCTGCTTTCTTCGGAGACAGATCTCGATGGCTTGATCCGCGGCGCCGAGCTGTGCCGTCGAATCTTCTCGGAGCCCGAATTTGCGCCATACCGAATCGCCGAACGATTGCCAGGTCCCGCTGTGCAGACGCGCGACGAATGGGTCGACTACCTGCGACGCACGGTGTTTCTTGGGTATCACCCGGTCGGCACCTGCCGCATGGGCAGCGATCCGGACGCCGTGGTCGATCCGCAGCTGCGCGTGCGCGGTGTCGAGCGACTGCGCGTCGTCGATGCCTCTATCATGCCCGGACCGATCAGTGGCAATACCAATGGTGCAACGATGATGATTGCCGATCGTGCCGCGTCACTGATACTGCAATCTTCGAGGGCCGCATGAACGACTCAAGTACTGCCACCCTCGCCGCTCCCAACGCTCCGGTCCGCTATGGCTACGCCTGGTGGGTCGTTTTCGTGCTGTGCGTCGCCAGCATCGTCGCGTTCATCGACCGGCAGATCATCAATCTGCTGGTCGGCCCGATCAAGCAGGATCTGGGTCTCAGCGATGTCCAGATCAGCCTGTTGCAGGGCGCCGCGTTCGCGCTGTTTCACGCTGCACTGGCCGTACCTTTAGGCAGACTGGTCGATCGCTACAACCGCAAGTGGATCATCATTGCCGGCATCATCTGCTGGTCACTGGCCTGCGCCGGCTCCGGCCTGGTCAGCGGCTTCATCGCCCTGTTCGCGATGCGGATGCTGATTGGTGCCGGCGAAGCGACGCTGACCCCCGCAGGCTATTCGATGCTCGCGGATTACTTCCCTCGCGAGAAGCTCGGCCGCGCGATCAGCCTGTTCCTCGGCTCCGGCTTCATCGGCTCCGGCATCGCGCTGATTCTCGGCGGCGCGATTCTTGGCCGCCTCGGAACAGCGGAATCGATCGTGCTGCCGCTGGTGGGCGAAGTACGCAGCTGGCAGGCCGCATTCCTGATCGTCTCGCTACCGGGCGTGCTGTGTGTCGCACTGATGTTCACGGTGCGCGAACCGCTGCGCTCGAGCTTCGGCCGGATCGTCGATGCGACCGCCGCATTGCCGCCGTTCAAGGACGTCATCGCCTACATCCTGACGCAGCGTCGCACCATCGGCGCGATCTTCCTCGGCTACTCGCTGCTGGCCGCGATGCAGTTCGGGCTCGGCGCCTGGACGCCGGAGTTCTTCGCCCGCACCTATGGCTGGGCGCGCTCGGACATCGGTTATGCCTATGGCCTGAACTACGTCATTGCCGGCACGCTCGGTGTGGTCGTGGGCGGCTGGCTGTCGGACCAGCTTGCGATGCGCGGCTATGCGGATGCGAACCTGCGGACCGGCGTGATCGCGGGCCTGTGCGCATTGCCGTTCGTGATCGGCTTTCCGCTGATGCCGACAGGCACTGGCGCGCTGGCGATGCTGGTACCGGCGACGTTTTTCAGCACGATGCCGTTCGGCGCGGGCACTGCCGCGCTGCCGCTGCTGACGCCGAACCGGATGCGCGGCCAGATGGTCGCGCTGTACCTGCTCTGTGCGAACCTGCTCGGACAGGGCCTCGGTCCGTTCCTGACGGCCGCGCTGACCGACTACGGCTTCCGCGACCCGAGCCAGCTGCGCTACTCGATGTCTATCGCCGCTGGCACGCTGCTGGTCATGGCCATTGCAGTCATTTCTACAGGATTGCCGGCCATTGCCGCCGCGCTGACCGCTGCCGAGAAGGAAGCAGAACGCGGTGGCTGATTACGCCGCAGAGTATCGCCGCTCCATCACGGATCCGGAAGCTTTCTGGGCTGAGCAGGCGCGCTGCCTGCACTGGTTCAAGCCTTACGACCGCGTACTCGATCGCGACGCTTCGCCCGGCGGGCAATGGTTCGGGGGCGGCAAGGTCAATGCCTGCTACGAAGCGCTCGATCGGCATGTCGCCGCCGGTCAAGGAGATCGCATTGCACTGATCCACGACAGCGCGATGGTGGGTTCCGTGCAACGCTTCAGCTACAGCGAATTACGCGATCGCGTCGCGGAGCTTGCCGGCTGGCTGCAGGGCCGTGGCATCGTCGTCGGCGATCGCGTGCTGATCTACCTGCCGCTGATTCCGGAAGCGGTCATCGCGATGCTGGCCTGCGCGCGTCTCGGTGCTGTGCACGTCGTCGTGTTCGGCGGCTTCGGCGCGCGCGAAGTCGCGACCCGCATCGATGACACCGAGCCGAAGCTGATCCTGACGGCGTCCTGCGGACTCGAACCGGGAAGGATCGTCGAATACCTGCCGCTGCTGAATCAGGCGCTGGCGCTGTGTTCGCATCAGCCGTCGAACTGCCTGGTGCTGCAGCGGCCGCAGTCCAGCGCGACCTTGACCGTCGGGCGTGATCTCGACTGGCAGGCGAGCGTGCCGGGCGCGCCGCACGCGGACTGCGTGCCGGTTGCCGCGACAGCGCCACTCTACGTGCTGCATACCTCGGGCACCACCGGAAAGCCGAAGGGCATCGTGCGCGATACGGCCGGCTATCTGGTCGCACTGCGCTATTCGATGCACGCGGTGTACGGCGCCCGAGCTGGCGATGTCTTCTGGGCTGCATCGGATATCGGCTGGGTGGTCGGCCATTCGTACATCGTCTACGGACCGCTCACGCATGGCTGCACGACGGTGCTGTATGAGGGCAAACCCGTGGGTACGCCCGACGCCGCCGCTTTCTGGCGGGTTGCGGCGGAACACCGCGTCAACCTCATGTTCACGGCGCCGACAGCGATTCGCGCGATCAAGCGTGAGGACCCAGAGGCGCGCCTGCCCGCTGCGCACGACTTGTCGGCCTTGCGGGCGCTGTTCCTGGCCGGCGAGCGTGCCGATCCGGACACCGTCGTCTGGGTCCAGCGCGCGCTGCAGCGCCCGGTCATTGATCACTGGTGGCAGACGGAAACAGGCTGGCCGGTTGCCGCCAACTGTATCGGCCTCGAGCAACTTGTGGTCAAGCCCGGCAGCGTGTCAGTGCCGGTGCCGGGGTTCGACATCCAGATCCTCGACGACAACGGGGAGCGGCTCGAGCGCGGCAGCACCGGGTCGATTGTGCTCAAGCTGCCACTGCCGCCCGGTTGCCTGCGCACGTTGTGGCACGACGACGCCGGCTTCGCGCAGGCGTATCTCGCCCGCTTCCCCGGGTTTTACCTGACCGGTGACGGCGGCAATTTTGACGCGGACGGCTACCTCAACGTGATGGGCCGGATCGACGACGTGATCAACGTCGCCGGCCATCGCCTCTCGAGCGGCGAGATCGAGCAATCGCTGGCGGCGCATCCGAGCGTCGCCGAGTGCGCGGTCATTACGGTGCCGGATGCGCTCAAGGGACATCTGCCGCTCGGACTGGTCGTACTGAAAGTCGGCGCAAGCCTCTCGGCCGCAGAACTGCAGGAGCAGCTGGTCGCGCGGGTGCGCGCAGACATTGGCCCGGTTGCCGCGTTTCGTCGCTGCCTGATCGTCAAGCGTTTGCCCAAGACTCGCTCGGGCAAGGTGCTGCGCGCAACCATGCGCCAGATCGCCGCCGGCGAGTCACCGGCAGTACCCGCCACGATTGAAGATCCGGCGGTTCTGGATGAGATACGGGCGGTGCTGAGCGCCCATGCAGGCGACGCATAATTCGTGACGCTTTTTGCATTGGCGCAGCGGGGCCGCGCATGCGACGCTGCGCGCCCAGACGTTGCGCTGACGCAACGTCTGGCCATGATAGATGCGCTCTCTTTGTCATCTACTTTGCTCGTGAGGGTTTCACCGTGATAAGGAACATTGCAATTTTTGCAGCGCTCGCTGCAGCGTTACCTGCCGCCGCCCAGACTCCGGCGGAGCCGCCGCGTGCGGTCCTCGAGGAAATTGTCGTGACGGCTCGAAAGGTTGAGGAAAATCTGCAACAGGTGCCCGTCGCGGTGACCGCGATCAGCGCCGAGACCATCGAGAACCTCGGTATCCAGGGCTTGGCCGACGTCGCTCGCTTTACGTCGGGCTTTTCCTTCGAGAGCTTCTCCGGGCCGCTCTCGGCGCCGGTCATCCGCGGCCAGACGCAGACCCGCATCGATCTGCCAGTGCAGAATGTCGCCTCGTTCTTCAACGGCGTCTATCTGCAGCGCAACTACATGGTCGACGCATCACTGCTGGACCTGGCGCGGATCGAAGTTATCAAGGGTCCGCAGTCGGCACTTTACGGCCGCAACGCATTTTCGGGTGCGATCAACTACATCACGCGCAAGCCCGGTAACGAGTTCGAAGCCTCCTTGCAGGCCACGGTCGGCTCAGACGAGAAGCGCGAGATCCGCGGGTCGATTTCAGGTCCTGTCACCGATTGGCTGGGTGTGCTACTGGCCGCCGGCAAGTCGGAATTCGATGGCACGTGGGAGAACAACCATCCGCTCGCATCTCAAGGCAATGGCACGCGCGACAATCTCGGCGGCCACGACAACAACGCGTTTCTGGCTGCGGTCACCGTACAGCCCCTTGAAAGCCTGAGTTTCGAAGCCGCGTATTCGCGCAGCGAGCTCGACGCTGAATCAAGGCCCCAGTACGCGATCAGCACGCCGGGACTGCTTTCCGCAGTGAATCCTCTGAACTGCTCATCGACGGGAGCGCCGGGCACGACGCCCGTCAATCGTCTGTATTGCGGCGAGATTCCGACCCTGCCGGTGCTGGTCGGCTCCGAGCTGAGTGGCCCGCTGGCCCGCCCGCCCGGAGTTGTTCTGGACGTGCGCTCCTTCGGTCAGCGCGGCACCAGTGAGCTCGCCTCACTGACCACGCGCTGGGAGATCACGCCAGACTGGTCCGTGAACTATCAGCTGGGCTATACCAGCACGTCCGTAAACTCCTCCGGCTCCCCGGCGCGCAACGCCACGATCGGCGCCCAGCCGTTTCCCGGCAACCCGGTCACGGGTCTGGTCGGTTTCGACTCGCAGCCGAACGGCAGCTTCAGCAGTACCAGCCACGAAGTACGCGTCGAGTGGGAGCCGAATGGAATCATCCGCCGCGCGATGCTCGGCGGCTTCTCGTCCCGAGCGCGTGACAACGCCTCGTCCTGGAGCCGCTGGGCGACGCCGCTCGTGCTGACGGATCCGCAGCTGACGTTCACGTTCGCCAACACCTCGCGCAATGACGACGTCAGTTCCATCTTCGGCCTGCTGGGCGTCGACGTGACCGAGCGCTTCTCGATCACAGCCGAAGTACGCTACACCGAGGAAACGCTCGAGCTGCTGGCACGCGCGACGTCCCCGGGATTCATCCCGAATCCGCTCGACTCCACGTCACCGATCATCCGCCGTCAGGAAAATGACTTCGACTACGTGACGCCGCGGCTCGCATTCGACTACAAGCTGACCGAGAGCAGCCTGGCGTACTTTTCAGTTGGCAAGGGTGTGAAGTCGGGCGGCCAGAACGTGCCGGGCCTCGATCCGCTGCAGGACATCTACGATCCGGAGGAGAACTGGTCGGTGGAGCTTGGCTCGAAGAATGATTTCCTCGATGACCGGCTGCGCTTCAATGCAGCCGTCTATTACATCGACTGGACCGGCATCCAGGGATCGGTCGCGCGCAACTACCCTGGCAGCGGCCGCACTCTCGGAGTGACCTGCTTCACGGCCTGCGCACAGCCGATGGCCGGCACGCCGGTGCCCGTCATCGTCGGCAACCTGGGCGATGCGACCGTGACCGGCATCGAGATCGATGGCGCCTGGCTGCTCGGCGATTCGGTTACGCTGACCTATGCTTTGTCCTATCAGGACGCGCAGTACAAGGACGGCCAGATCTCGCAGCGTGCGGCAAATGCAGAGAACTGCGACGGCATCATCTGCGCGGCCACCGTGCGTGGTTCGCTCGGTCGTCCGATCAGCGGCGCCGAGATCGGCGGCAACACTCTCGAGCGGCAGCCGCCCTTCCAGGGTGCCTTGGGAATCGACTATACGTTCCAGCTACCCGTGCTCGCGGATGCCGAGTGGACGCTCGGCGGCAACGTGACCTTCCAGGACAGGCAGTACGCTGACGAACTGAATCTGGCGACCGTGCCTTCGCGAGCGCTGTTCGATGCGGCGTTGCGCATGGAGCTGGGCGGGTTCACCGCTCGGCTCTGGGCGCGCAACCTGTTCGATGAAGAGTACGTGACGAGCTCGCTGTTCCTGATCGGCACGGATGGAGCTCGCTCCGTAAGCTACGTGCCGTTCCTGGGCGAGAAGCGCACAGTCGGCCTAACGGTTGGCTACAAGTTCTGAAGCACTGGTGAGCGCGCGGCAGGAGGATGTTCCTCCCCTGCCGCGCGCCACGATCATCAGTTGGGCGACCGGGGCGTTTGGCGTCTCGGTGCTGATGAACGGGATTTCCGCGCTCTCGCTGTTCTATTTCACCGTTGTCCTGAAAGTTGAACCCGCGCTCGCGGGCACGCTGATCTTCGCCTCGCGCATTTACGACGCGGTCACTGATCCGCTGTCGGGCTGGCTCAGTGACCGCTCGAAATCCAAGATGGGGCGCCGCCGCCCGTATCTGCTCGCCGGAGCGCTGGTCTCGGCGGTGTCGTTTGCGGCGATCTTCAACGTGCCTTTCGACGGCCCCGGCACGCAGACGTCGATCTACATCATGGTCATGTTGCTGCTTTACACGAGCGGCTACTCACTGTTCAACGTGCCCTACATGGCGATGCCGGCCGAGATGACCAAGAGCTATCACGAGCGCTCGGTGATCCACGGCTATCGGGTCGCGGCCGCCGCGCTCGGGGGCCTCGCCGTGCAGTTGATGGCAGGCGTGCTGCTGGAGACCCTGGGCAAGGGGCAGCAGGCCCACACGGTGCTCGGCTACATCGGTGCGACGCTGATCCTGATCACGATGCTGTTCACGTTCTTCGGCACGGCGGGGCTGAAGCTTGAGCAGGCACCGAAGACCACCTTGGGCTTCGGTGAGCAGCTGCGCGGCTTCATCGCGAACAAGCCGTTCCAGCTGGTGCTGTCGGTCAAGCTGGTGCAGCTGATCGGCATCAGCGCAAGCTCAGGCGGCCTGCTGTTCTTTCTGGCCAACGTGATCGACAAACCCCTGACGCTGCTGCCGGTCATCGGCCTCGCGACCACGATCGGCGTGCTGAGCGCGACCCCTGCCCTGCTATGGCTGTCACGCTCGATCGGCAAGCGTGGTGGCTACGCAGTGTCCGCCACGATGACAGGCCTGGGCGCACTGTCCTGGGCGCTCGCACAACCGGGCGAGCCGGCCTGGGCACTCGCCTTGCGCGGCTTCGTACTGGGCATCGCGTTTTCCGGCAACGTGATGTTTGCGATGTCGATGCTGGCGGACAGCATGGAAGTCGATCATCACAACACCGGGATGCGCCGCGAGGGCATGTACTCGGCGCTGTACAGCTTCGTCGAGAAGCTGGCCTCCTCGGTGGGACCGTTGATCCTGGGCGGCGCGCTGTCGATCGCGGGATTCGATCCGTCGAGCCCGCCGTCGGAGGTGACCGCAGAAGTCCGCCAGGCCGTGCTGCTCGGCATCGCCTATGTGCCGGCGGCAATGGCGGTCGTCGCAGTGGGCATACTGTCGTTCTATCGCCTCGATGAAGCCGCTTTGACCGCGTCGCGGGCCCGGGCGCGGGCCCCACGCAAGGAGACACCATGACTACAACGCCACTAGAACCGGCTTTCCTGCCGCACCCGACCATGGACCGGATGCTCGATGCACTGGTCGCAATCAGCGCGGAACTGTCCGCGGAGCGCGAACGTCGGCAGGTGCTGGAGCAGGTGCTGGCCGCACACGGCGCACTGAAGCCGAACGAAATCGAGCAGTACCGCCCGAATGCCGACGAGCTGGCGCAGCGAAAACGCGAGCGCGATGCTTATGTTCGACGTATCTTCGGATCACTCGGTCAGCCGTGAGCGCGGCGCAGGCGAAGGAGGCCAACAACATGGAACGCGGATACCTGGGGCTGCTGCCCCGCGCACCCACGCTCGAAGATGAAAGTCATCTGGGCTTCTATGAGAGCCTGCGAAACTTCTCGATCGGCGAGATGTTCCCGCGCGTCGCAGCGGCAACCGAAGCTGCGGCTGAGCGCGCCGGTCTTCCCGGCCGTGGCAGCCAGGGGCCAGTCGATTCACTGGTTCGTGCCGCAGACGCGGTACCGCTGGTGGCAACCTGGAAACGTTTGATGCGCACGCAGCAGCAGCGCACCTGGTGGAAAGTCCGCGACACCCTGCTGACCGATGCTGCTCGCTACGAGCGCGCGCTGTCTGATGCCGAAGCCGCGCATCCAGGCAAACTGCACTACGACCCTGCGTTCGTCGTGCCCGACTACGCGCGAGAGGAAATCCACCTGCAGCCTGGCGGCTACGTCGGCGACAGCCTCGCCGGCTACGTGTTCCATTACGGCACGCAGGTGTTCTATCAGGGCCAGAACGACCAGGACGAACTGCACCAACAGGTCGTCGACATGGTTGCGCTGCCGCAGGACGGCAAAGTCGAGCGCGCGCTCGATCTCGCCTGTTCGATCGGACAGGCCACGACGCTGCTGAAGCAGCGCTTGCCGCGGGCAGAGGTCACCGGGCTCGATGTCGCGCTGCCTTTGCTTCGTTATGGCCACAAACGCGCGACTGGTCTTGGCATCGACGTGAACTTCAAGCAGGGTCTCGCCGAGCAGATCGACTACCCGGACGGGCATTTCGACGTCGTGCTCGCCTACATCCTGTTCCACGAAGTTCCCGAATCCCTGTTCAGTCCGATCATTGCTGAAGTGGCGCGCGTGCTGCGGCCGGGCGGCACATTCACGATCGTCGATGCGCCCAACGGCCAATCGTTCCCAGCCGGTCAGCGGCTGTGGATGCAATACGACGCCGAGCACAACTGCGAGCCCTACTCGCCCGCGTTCGTCGCTGCCGACCTGCCCGCACTGCTCGAGCAGCACGGACTGCGTGTCACGCATGTGGGCCCGACCCCGACATTCCTGTGGTGCACGCAGTGCGAGAAGCCGCCAGCGTCCTGAACGATCCGCTGCCGCGCTGGCGCGAGCAGTTCGGCGCCGGTGCGTTCCGCGACGATCTCCCTAGCCGGGAGCTGTACTCGCAGGATGTCTACCGCGCAGGCCAGCTGCCGCTGGCGGTGCTGAGTCCGGCCAGCGTCGCCGATGTGCAGGCGATCGTCGCTGAGGCCGCGCGCAGCGCTATCGCGGTCCATGCGCGCGGCGGCGGCATGTCCTACACCGATGCCTACCTGCCGGATCGCCCTCGCGCGATCGTGCTGGACCTGTCGCGACTCGATCGCATTCGCGCAATAGCTGAAACGGACCTCTATGTCACGGTCGAAGCGGGTTGCACCTGGGCAGCGCTCGACGCTGCGCTCGCGCCGCGTGGCCTGCGCGCGGTGTTCTGGGGACCGATGTCCGGCAAGACCGCGACGATCGGCGGCGCGATGTCGCAGGGCTCGGTGACGTTCGGCTCCGGCCGCAACGGGCCCTCGGGCGCTGCCGCGCTCGGCTTCGAAGTCGTGCTCGGTGATGGACGACTGGTACAGACAGGCTCGGCGGGTCAACCGGGCCACGCGCCGTTCTTCCGCCACTACGGACCCGACCTGACGGGGCTATTCGCTGCCGACGCCGGCGCCTTCGGGATCAAGACGGCCGTGACGCTGCAGCTGCAACCGCGCCCCGCCTGCGGCGACGGACTGTCCTTCTCGTTTGATGACTTCGATTCGCTCGCGCGAGCCGTTGCCAACGTCGCGCGCCATGGGCTGGCGACCGAAGTGTTCGGCGCCGAGACCGCACTGATTCGCTGGGTCGCCGGTGAGCAGGCGCTCAAGCAGGATCTGCAGGCGCTGCTCGCGGCCGGCCGGGCGCAATCGAATCCATGGCGCGCCGCGCGCCAGATGTACCGGATTGCGCGCAGTGGACGCCGCTTCCTCGAACGCTCGCGCTTTACGGTCAGCGTCCTGACCGAAGCCAGCGATACCGCACGCCTGCGACTCGCGCTCCGCGACCTGCGTCGGGCTGTCGGTCGCGATGGCAGCGAGATTGCGAACACCATGGCCGCCGTGACCCGCGCGATGCCGTTTCCGGATCCGATGGTACTGGGGCCCGAGGGTCGCCGGCTGTTGCCGCTGCATGGAATCTTTCCGCATTCCACAGCACCCGCCTTCAATGCCGCGTTCCAGGCGTGGTTGGCGAAGCAACGCGCGCAGCTCGAACAGCATGAGGTGCGGGTGTATGTTGTCTACGCGACCTGCGGCGCCAGCAGCTTTCTGTACGAGCCGGTCATCTACTGGCGCGACAGCTGGCCGGCGCTGCATCGAAGCGCGATGCCCGCGGCAATGCTCGCGAACTGGACCGAGCCGCCAGCCCATCCTGCGGCCCGCGAACTGGTCGAGCGCCTGCGCGTCGAGATCATTGATTTGATGTACCAGCATGGCGCCGCGCATCTGCAGATCGGTCGCGCGTATCCGTACACGCGCGAGCGCAACCCCGCAACGCTGGCCCTGCTGCAGGCGCTGAAGCGGGCGAGCGACGGTGCCGCGGTCGTGAATCCAGGCGCGCTCGGCCTGTAGCGTTCGACTCGCTGGTTTCAACTCGCTAATTTCTGTAGCGCAGCTGCAATCCCGCGAATGCCAGCGCGTCGAACCGATCAGTTTCGGTAACGCCGGCGAGTCCTTCGAGCTCGAACTGCGGCGTAAGCGCGTACCGATAGCTGACGCTCAAGTTGCGGCTGTCGTCGTCCGTCACCGCGTCGCGCGAGAAACCGAGATCCAATGTGACACCGGAGCGGGAAAAACTGCGCTCGACGCCCAGAGCGACATGATGATCGACGGAGCCGACGCTGCGCGTGACGAAAGAACTCAGCAGAGCCTGCAGGCGCGGAAAATCTGCAAGGTTGGGTAGGCGCGACGCGGTGATCACTCGATCGAGTCCGGCATCGTGCTCGTAGCTCAGCGCCCTGACATAACCGCCCCAGCGATCGCCGTAGTAGCTGTACGCCAGACCCAGACCCGTATCGACAAAATCCTGCGTAAAGCGCTGCGTGCGCAATGGCAGCGTAATCGTGTAGCCGATCTCGAACTGGCGCGACTCGACCAGCGCACTGATCCGTCCGCCTCCGACACTCCAGGAAACATCGGCCGCCAGCGTGTCTGCACTGAAAAGACTCGAGTCCCGCCACGATCGATACCCGAGACCGAAGCCGAGCGCCGCACCTTGCCAATCGACGCTGGCCCGCCAGGCATCGCCCGTCAGCGCCGCGCGCTGATCGGAAGACTCCGCGCGTCCGATACCGGCCGCAAAGCTCCACTGTTCCGTCGGGGCGACACGCGCATCGATGTCGAAACTGTAGCCGCTGGCATCATCGACCAGCGCGCCGGTGGACAGCTCCCACTGAGCCGCCGCCCCGGCCGGTACCGACAGTACCGAAGCCAGGGCGGCGGCCAGCGCTGCGGCCAGCGCTGCGGAATTCACCGCTCGCTTCACTCGGCGCCTGCCTCACGCACAACCGTAGCCGAGCACTTGCCGGCTCCGCGGTCGCAGTCCTTGACGACGCTCCGATCGATCGTTTTGCCGTTCGGCAGCGTTGCGCTCGTCTCGCGGGTGAACCCGCCGTCGGTGCGCGTCGTGACAGCGCGGCGGGTACCGGTGTTGCCGTTGGGACCCGTGCGGGTTGCCTCGCGGGTCCGTGTACCGGCTTCGGCATCACGCTCGACCGTCACGTCGCGCGTCGCGGTGCGCCCGTCGCTGCCGGTCCAGGTGTCGCGCCGGGTATAGCCGTTGTCGGTCCGTTGACGTTCGCTCTGGCGGGTCCAGCTGCCGTTGCGGGCGGGCTGGGGCCGGGCCGCGCGACGTTCGGCCGCCGGCGCTGCCGAACGCGAAGCCGAGGCCGAGCGCTCGCGCGCATCCGCCTGGCTGGCGGGCAGGCTGAGGCCCAGCACGAGCGCGCCAATCACGGCGGCGCCGGTGAGCTTGAAATTGGAATTTGACATGATCTCCTCCTGAGAGACGTGGCTGATTGCTGATCGCAAGGGAGGAAACGGGGGAGCCGGGTCAGGGTTGACTCGGTCTGCGCCAATCAGAGCAGAACTTCAGCCGAATGGATGCCGCAAGACGATGGTCTGCTCGCGACCCGGCCCGGTCGAGACGATGTCGATCGGCGCACCGACCAGCTCGCCAATACGTTGCAGGTACGCGCGTGCGGCACTGGGCAACGCCTCGTATCGGGTCTCGCCTACCGTGGATTCCTTCCAGCCCGGCAGTTCCTCGTAGACGGGCTCCACCTCGGCAATGGCATCGACCAGCAACGGCGGGTCGGCATGGGTCGTGCCACTGGCGTCGCCACGCATCCGGTAGCCGGTGCAGATGCGTATCGCGTCCAGACCGTCGAGCACATCGAGCTTGGTCATGCACAGCCCCGAGACGCTCGAATGGATGATCGAACGGCGTATCGCGACCGCATCGAACCAGCCGCAGCGCCGTCGCCGGCCGGTCACGGCACCGAATTCATGGCCGACCCGCTGCAGGTACTCACCGGTCTCATCGTGCAGTTCCGTCGGGAACGGCCCGGCACCGACCCGGGTGGTATACGCCTTCACGATACCGAGCACGTAGTCGAAGTTGCGTGGCCCGATCCCCGTGCCGGTTCCGGCGTAGCCGGCCGTGGTGTTCGAAGAGGTCACGTAGGGATAGGTGCCGAGATCGACGTCGAGCATTGCGCCCTGCGCGCCCTCGAAGATCACGTTCGCACCGGCCGTGCGCAACCGCTGCAGAATATCCGTGACGTCGGCAACCAGCGGCTGCACGTGTTCAGCCATTGCCAGCTGCTCGTCGAGCGTCTTCTGGAAATCCACGGCCGGCAGCTTGAAGTAGTGCTGCAGCATGAAGTTGTGGAAATCGAGCATTTCGCCGAGCTTGGACGCAAAACGCTCACGCTGAAACAGATCCGACACGCGTAGCGCGCGCCGCGCGACCTTGTCTTCGTAGGCAGGGCCGATACCGCGTCCGGTCGTGCCGATGGCGTTGACGCCGCGCGCCTTTTCGCGCGCGTGGTCCAGCGCCACATGCGACGGCAGGATCAAGGGGCAGTTCGGTGCGATCCGCAGTCGATCGAACACGGGCACGCCCTTGTCGATCAGCTTCTGCGCCTCGCGCATCAGCGCATCGAGCGACAGCACGACGCCGTTGCCGATCAGGCACGATACATGCTCGTGCAGGATGCCCGAAGGGATCAGCGACAGCACCGTGGTCTGGCCGTCGATCACCAACGTGTGACCGGCGTTGTGGCCGCCCTGGAAGCGCGCGACGGCCACGGCCCGCTCGGTCAGCAGATCAACGATCTTGCCCTTTCCCTCGTCGCCCCACTGGGTGCCGATCACGACGACGAACTTGCCGCTCACCCGCGCACCACCCACAGCAGCAACAGCCCGGCAATGATGCTGCCCAGCCCGGCGATGCGCAGCGCGCGATCAGGCACGGTCAGCAGTGTGGCAAGTCCGCGCTTCATCGCCGCCGGATGGGCAAACGGCATCAGCCCTTCGAATACGAGGAAAATCGCCAGCGCAGCGAACAGGTCGGACCAGTCAAGCATGCCGGCACCCGCCTCGTCCGCAGTCTGCTATCGAGTGCCGCTCGGTGATCTCAGGTAGCGGAAGAACTCACTGTCCGGTGAGACCACCAGCACATCGCCTTCCTTCCCCAGCGAACTCTTGTAGGCCTGGATGCTGCGATAGAACGAGTAGAACTCGGCGTCCCCCGAGTACGCGTTCGAATAGATCTCGGAGGCGCGACCGTCGCCTTCGCCGCGAATGCGCAAAGAATCGCGCGCCGCAGCAGAGACAATCTCCAGGCGCTTGCGGTCGGCTTCGGCGCGGATCCTCAGCGCTTCCCGTTCGCCCTCGCCGCGCAGCTGGCGCGCCAGACGTTCAAAACTCTGCTGCATGCTCGCATAGACGCGAGCGGCCACGTCGTCGGGCAGGTCGATGCGCTGCACGCGCACGTCGACCAGTTCGACACCGAGATCCGATACCGATTTGCTGGCGCGACCAAACATGTCGCCGGTGAAAGCCGCACGCTCCGCCGAGACGATCTCCTGCAGTGTGCGCTGCGCGACCACGTTCTTGATGCCGTCCTTGACGATATCCGACAGTCGCTGCGAGGCCGCAGTCTCGTCGGTGCCAAAAGAGCGGAAAAATTTTGCCGGATCGTTGATGCGCCACTTGACGTAGAAATCGACGATCAGGCCGCGGTTCTCGTTGGTCAGGAAGGTTTCGCCCGAGAAACTCTGCGACTGCACCCGCCGCTCGAACTTCACCACGCTGTCGATCGGTGTCTTGAAGTGCAGGCCTGGGCCATAGGTCGGGCCCACGACTTCGCGGAACTGGGTGCGGATCGCCCGCTCGGTTTCGCTGACCGTGAAAATGCAACTCGACGCCAGCAGCAGCAGCGCAACGACGCCCGCCAGTATCGGAAAGCCGCGCGGCATCAGCGTTCTCCTCGGGTTCGGGCATCGGTTGTGGCTGAAGACTCCGGCTCGGTGGTCGTCGCGGCACGCGCTGCGGCGGCGTCAGAGTCCGTGCGCGCACCGCCACGCTCCATCAGCTTGTCGAGCGGCAGATACATCATGTTGTTGCTGCCTTCCTTCGTATCGATGATGACTTTGCGCGAACGCGACAGCACACCTTCGACGGCCTCGATATAAAGACGTTCGCGGGTCACGCGCGGCGCGTTCTTGTACGCCGTGGCAAGCTCGGTGAACCGGGAAGCCTCACCTTCGGCAATCGCAACCACCTGCGCCTTGTAGCCCTCGGCCTCCTGGATCTGGCGAGACGCGGTACCTTCGGCGACCGGCAGCACACCGCTCGAATAAGCCTCGGCTTCCTTGACGAAGCGGTCCTTGTCGGCGAGCGCCTTGTTGGCATCGCGCTGCGACGGCACGACCGCCTCGGGAACCTGGATGTCGGTCAGGTTGACGGTCGTCACAATCATGCCAGCCTGGTAGCTGTCGAGCGTGCGCTGGATCAGCTCCTTGGTCAGTTCGGTGATCTGCTGACGATTGGAAACAAAAATTGCCTCCAGATCGTTGCGTCCGACCACTTCGCGGATCGCGCTCTCACTGACTTCGCGCAGCGTCTGCTCAGGCTGGCGCACCGAAAACAGATACTTGACCGGATCGCGCAGCTGGTACTGCACGTTCAGCGCCATATCCACGAGATTGATGTCCTTGGTCAGCACGCGAGCCTTGTACTCGACGCTGTTGACCTGCGCGACATTGACCACCGTGACTCTTTCGATCGGCCAGAACACGAAGCCCAGGCCCGGATTACGCACGTCCACCAGCTTGCCGAATCGCTGCACCACGCCGCGTTCGGCAGCGCCGATCTGGAAAAAGCTCATGAAAAGCCAGGCCGCGACCGCAATGCCCGCCACCAGGATGAACGTCGAACGGTTGTTACCGCCGGCCGCATCGCCACCGCTGCCGGGACCATCGCCCTGACCCTGGCCACCACGCAGCAGCCCTTCGAGCTTGCGCTGGAAGTTGCGAAATGCCTCATCGACGTTGCCGCCGTCCTGGCCAGGGCGCTTCTTGCCCCAGGGGTTGTTGTTACCGCCCGGTTGATTCCATGACATATGTTTGATCTTCTGGAGAGTGGCGAGCCCGCTCCGCTGGACTCACATTTGAAACTAGGCTCGCATTTGAGACCGCGATTGTAGGTAGCTCTCAGGGGGGGCACAAGCTTCGGAAGTCCCGGCCCTCGAACCATCGGCAACCTGCAGGATCTGCACGCCCGGCGCCCGCGCCAGCACCCGCAGCTCGGATTCCGGCACGCTGACGGTCAGTTCGAGCGCTCCGTCATCGCGACTGCGCTCGCTGCGCACGACACCCGCCGCGAACAAGCGCGCCCGCAAAGCACCAGACGCAGCAGGCAGCAGGATCCGAGCCTCGCGTGCGTGGCAGTCGAGCCGCTCCGCAATGGCGCTGAGAAGCAGATCCATGCCGCCGCGCTGCGCTGCCGAGATCCAGACCTGCGCGATGCGACCCTCGCCATCCCTGAAGCTGTGCGGCTCGACTTCGAGACGGTCGATCTTGTTGTAGACCCGAACCTGCGGCAGTGCGCCGGCACCGACTTGCTCAAGCACCTCATTGACCTGGTCGATGTGCTCCTCGCGGCGCGGATCGCTGGCATCGATCACGTGCAACAGCAACGATGCTTCGCGGGCTTCGGTCAGCGTGGACTGAAAGGCCGCCACCAGCTCGTGGGGCAGCTCGCGGATGAAACCGACGGTGTCCGCGACGACGATCGGGCTGCCGCCCGGCAGCTGCACCCGCCGAACGAGCGGATCGAGCGTGGCAAACAACTGATCGGCGACATAGGCATCCGCGCCGGTCAGCGCACTGAACAAGGTCGATTTGCCGGCGTTGGTGTACCCGACCAGGGCAACCGATGGGATGGGGATCTCGACGCGGCGCTGCCGGCCGGTCTCGCGCTGTTGCTTCAGCTTGCTGAGCCGCCGCGTCAGCACGCGGACCCGCTCACCCAGCAGGCGGCGATCCGTTTCAAGCTGTGTTTCACCCGGGCCCCGCAAGCCGATCCCGCCGCCGCGCTGGCGCTCGAGATGCGTCCAGCCACGCACCAGGCGGCTGGCAATGTGCCGCAATTGCGCGAGCTCCACTTCGAGCTTGCCTTCGTGGCTGCGCGCGCGCTGCGCGAAGATGTCGAGAATCAGCGAGTTTCGATCCAGCACGCGCCGGCAGATCAGCTTCTCGAGGTTGCGCTCCTGACCAGGCGACAGCGCATGGTCGAACAGCACCACATCTGCCTCGTGCTCCTCCACAGCGAGGCGGATCTCCTCGGCCTTGCCGCTGCCGACGAACAGTCGTGGATCCGGGCGGTCACGCCGGCCAGTCAGCGTGACAACGGGCTGCGCTCCCGCCGATTGCGCCAGCTGCGCAAACTCGTCGAGGTCTTCCTGTTCTACGGGGGCGTTGATCCCGAGACGAACGAGTACGGCGCGCGCCCCGCCCCGTGGGCGTTCAAACACGGGTCACTCTGCGGCCGCCTCCGTTACATCATCGTCGATGGTTCCGTCGGCGTTCGGAACACGCACATTGCGCGCCGGCACGACCGTCGAAATGGCGTGTTTGTAGACCATCTGGTTGACGCTGTTTTTCAGCAGGACAACGAATTGGTCGAACGAGTCGATTTGCCCCTGCAGCTTGATCCCGTTGACCAGATAAATTGATACCGGCACACGCTCCTTGCGCAGCTGGTTCAAGAACGGATCCTGCAAAGACTGGCCCTTCGCCATTCCGGCACTCCTTATTGTTCGTTAAGCCAATGTTTCGTTGCGGCAGCGACTTCGGGTCCGGGCCCAAGCGACGCCATGATGCTAGCACGCTGGCTGGTCTGCTAGCGAAGCTGACGCGTCATTGCGACAACGGTTTCCAGCCAATGTTCCCGAGCAGCAATGCTCTGCGGATCAACCGCTTGCCACTCGGGCTCGGAGCGCAACCAGGTCAGCTGGCGCCGCGCCAGCTGCCAGCTGGCGGTGATCGCCTGCTCACGCGCCTCTGCGAGGCTCAACTCGCCTGCCAGGTGGCGCCACAGCTGGCGGTATCCGACCGCCCGCAGCGCAGGCTCCGCCCCTGTCAGGTGGCGATGATCACGCAGCGCCTTGACTTCGGCGACGAGTCCGGCGGCCAGCATCGCGTCGAATCGGGCTTCGATCCGCCGTCGCAGCAGCGGCCGATCCTGAGGCACGAGCGCCCACTGACCGCTCGCCTGCACGACAGGCGCAGGAGTGCGCTGCTGCCACAGCGAAATCGGCTCGCCGCTGATCCGGTAGACCTCCAGCGCACGTTGAATCCGCTGCGCATCATTGGGGTGAATGGTCGCGGCTGCGGCCGGATCCACCGTCGCCAGTTCTGAATGCAGCGCCGACCAGCCGCGCAGCGCCGCCTGGTCGTCGATTTCGCGCCTGATTGCAGCGGATGCGGTCGGCAGCCGGGCCATGCCTCGCAGCAGCGCGCGGAAATACAGCATGGTGCCGCCGACCAGCAGCGCAACACGCCCGCGTGCCTGGATGTCCTCGATCGCCCGGCGCGCATCGAGCACAAAATCCCCCGCGCTGTAGTGCTGCCCGGGTTCGCGTAGATCGAGCAGGTGGTGCGCAATCCGCGCACGCTCGGCGGCGTCTGGTTTGGCCGAGCCAATGTCGAACCCACGGTACACCTGGGTCGAATCGACGCTGACGATCTCGATCGGCAACCGCTCATGCAGCAGTGCGGCCAAAGCACTCTTGCCGGCGGCAGTCGGCCCGGCGAGCGCCAGCACCCGACTCATCGCCCGCGCAGGAACAGCTGGTCGAGCTGCGTCATGCCGAGCGCGACCCAGGTCGGTCGACCGTGATTGCACTGATCAATGCGCTCGGTCTGTTCCATCTGCCGTAGCAGCGCATTCATCTCCTCGAGCGTCAAGTGTCGATTCGCATGGATCGCACTGCGGCAGGCCATGCTGGCCAGCACGCGATGCTCCGCATCCTGCAGGTGCGCGGACCCCTGCTGGCCGATCACTTCACGCACGACGGTTGCGATCATCGCCTGCAGATCCTGGGTCCCGAGCAGCGCGGGTACGGCGCGCACCGCGATCTCTGTCGGCGCGAAGCGTTCGATCTCGAAGCCGGCGCGCTCGAACTCCGCGGTGTGCGTCAACGCAATCTCGAGTTCGTGCGCCTTCAAATTCACGATCACCGGCGCCAGCAAGGCCTGTGACGCCGGACGTGTGTCGCGCTGCGCCTTCAATTGCTCGTACAGCACGCGCTCATGCGCCGCATGCGCATCGACGATCACCAGTCCGTCCGCGGTCTGCGCCAGGATATAGATCCCGTGCAGCTGCGCGATGGCCGTGCCGAACCGGCCGGAGGCACGGCTGAGCTGCTGCGGGACGTACTCGGGCGCGGCACTGGCCACACCGCCGACCGCCTGCAGCAGATCCCAGCTCGGCCCGCCGCCGGGCTGCTGTCGCTGCGCTGCCGGCGGCCAGCGTTCCGGTGTAGCCGCGCGGACCGTATCAGACAGCGCACGCTCGACGGCGCGAAACACGAAATCGTGAATCTGCCGGCTGTCGCGGAACCGCACCTCGAGTTTCTGCGGGTGGGCGTTGACGTCGACGAGACCCGGATCGAGCACGAGATTCAGCAAATAGGCGGGATGGCGGCCGTGATACAGCACATCGCGATAGCCGAGCCGAACGGCACTGGCGAGCAGGCGGTCGCGAACGACGCGCCCATTGACGTAAAGATACTGCTGATCAGGCTGACTGCGGCTCGCCGTCGGCGCCGAGACCCAGCCTTCGAGCAGCACCGGACCGGCTCGATGCTCAAGCGCCAGGGCATGGCTCATGAATTCGCCGCCGAGCACCGACGCAAGACGCTCGGCGATCAGCGCTGCATTGGACGCGAGCGGCAGGTCGAGCAGGGTTCGTCCATTGCTGCGCAGCTTCCAGGCGGTGCCGAAGTGGATCAGTGCCGCGCGCTCGACGAAGCGCACGATGTGCGAAAGCTCGGTCGCCGGCGTGCGCAGGAACTTGCGGCGTGCCGGCACGTTGTAGAACAGGTCGCGCACCTCGACCGTCGTGCCGGGCGGGTGCGCGGCGGGGCGCAGCTGCGCATCGACCGAGTCCGCCAGCAACTCGGTCGCCTGCTCGGCACCTGCGGTTCGCGATGTCAGCCGCAAGCGCGATACCGACGCGATCGACGGCAGTGCCTCGCCACGAAACCCCATCGTCGCGATCGCGGCCAGATCCTCCAGCGTGCGGATCTTGCTGGTCGCGTGCCGCCGCAGCGCCAGCGGCAGATCGCCGCTCGCGACGCCAGCGCCATTGTCGCGGACGCGAACCAGCTGCGCGCCACCCTGTTCGATGTCGATCTCGATGCGGCTGGCGCCGGCATCGAGACTGTTCTCGACCAGCTCCTTGACCACGGACGCCGGCCGCTCGATGACCTCGCCGGCAGCGATCTGGTCAACGAGTTCGTCGGGAAGGAGGAGGATACTCATGCGCGGCACCCGCAGGGGCCGCCGCAGTCTAATCGATGTTCTGAGCGACCGTGCCAGCGCTGCCGGCCGCCTTGCGGGCGAAGCGCGAGCCTTCGGGCGGATAGGCGGAAAAATACGCCTTCACGCCGCGGAAGATCGCATCGGCGAGCTTGGCGCGATGGGCATCGCGGCCGAGCAATCTTTCATCGTCGAGGTTGGAGATGAAGGCCGTCTCGACCAGCATCGACGGAATGTCGGGCGATTTCAGCACCACGAATCCGGCCTGCTGCACACGCGGCTTGCGCACGGTGGCCACCTCGTTGAGCGTGCGCAGGACTTTCTCGGCGGCGTCCATGCTCGCGGAAATACTGGCCGACTGCGACAGGTCGAGCAGCACGGACCGCAGCGTCTGATCCTTGTCTTCGAGCGAGATCCCGCCGGCAAGATCGGCGGCGTTCTCCCGCTCCGCCAGCCAGCGCGCCTGCTCGTCGCTCGCGCCCTTCTCCGACAGCACATAGACCGACGCGCCGGAGACCTCGGAGTTGCGCACCGAGTCTGCGTGCACGGAAACGAACATGTCGGCGTTGGCAGCGCGGGCCTTCATGATCCGCTGCCGAAGGCTCAGGAAGTAGTCACCGTTGCGGGTCAGCACGGCGCGCATGCCAGGCTCGCGATTGATGCGCGCCGCCAGATCGCGCGAAATTTGCAGCACGACATCCTTCTCGCGCGTGCCGCGCCGCCCGATCGCGCCCGGATCCACGCCACCGTGCCCGGCGTCGATCGCCACGACGACTTCCCGATCACGCGCTGACGGCGCGTGCTTGGGCTTGATCGGCGCTGCGGCCTTGGGTGGGGTCGGCACCGCGGCCTCGCTACCGGTCGCTGATCCGATATCGAGCACGATGCGCTGGCCGCGTGTGCCGTCCGCGGCAACTTCCAGCACTCTGGCCGGCGCCGCACCCACCAGATCAACCACGACGCGCAGTGTGCCGCCACCCTGCTCGCCAAAGCGGATCCCGGCGACCAGACCTTCAGCCTGCGGCGCGCGCAGGCCTGCGGCGAGCTCGGTCTTGGTCAGATCGATCACCGCGCGACGCGGATTGTCGACGATGAAGAACTTGTACGGCGTCTGCGCGCTCAGTTCGAGCACCACGCGCGACGTCTGGGATGCGCTCCAGGTTCGCACTTCCTGCAGGGTGGACGCTGCGGCCGGCGAAAATGCGCTTACTCCGAGGACCGGAAAAAAGAAAAATCCGACGAATTTCAGCAGCTTCGAACGCATAGCTGCTGGGTAATCTACGTGTTTGCCGTTTCAGCCTCAAGTTCTTTGGCGAAAGCCTTACGTAACCAGAGTTCCCCTGAGGGAGTCACGGCTGCAATCGAAACCTCATGCATGGTCTGCAGCGCGCGAAGATCAATACTCAGATCTGCGGCTCCCAGCTGCTGTGGAGCGCGCTCCGGCCACTCGATCAGCCAGACTGTGCCGGCTCGGTCGAAGTCTTCCAGGCCCAGCGACAGAAGTTCGGCGCCCTGCTCGATTCGGTACAGATCGACGTGCACGGCCTGCCAGTCCGCCAGCGCATAGTGCTCGAGCAGCGCATAGGAAGGACTGCGTATCGGCCCCGCAGCGCCGAGCGCCGTCAGGAACCCGCGCGCCAGGGTGGTTTTTCCCGCGCCCAGCTCGCCGTGCAGCAGCACCCGCAGCGCGCGGCTCGGCTCGGGTTTTGCGGCCTCGGCAAGTCGCGCACCGAGCCGCATCGTCTCAGCCTCGCTGCCCGGGCGTAGCTGCAGCCGCGCGCCGGTCACTTCAGATTGACCCAGGTGCGCAGTTCCCGCGCCACTTCACTCGCCAGCAGGCCGCGCTCACCATGGCGGGCTTCGGCATCGCCGGCCATTGCGTGCGCGAGCACGCCTACGCGCGCCGCGACCCAGGGATCGCCCACCTGCCCGAGCACACCGGCGATTGCGCCGGTCAGCACATCGCCCATGCCGGGCGCCGCCATGCCCGGATTGCCGCGCTCGCAGATCGCCGCGCCGTATCCTTTGGCACCGATCAAGGTACCGGCGCCCTTCAGTACGCTGATACCGCCGTAGCGGCCCACCAGCTCGCGCAGCGCCGCGAGTCGATCCGACTGCACGGACTCGGTCGACGTCTGCAGCAGCCGCGCCGCTTCGCCGGGATGCGGTGTCAGGATCCAGTTGTCGCGGGCAGGCGAATCGGCATCCGCGACGAGATTCAGCGCATCGGCATCCAGGATCGTCGCGCCGCGCCACTCCAGTACACGCGCCAGCGTGCGTTGTGCCCAGCTCGACTTGCCGAGGCCCGGGCCAATCGCGACCACATCGGTGCGCTCGAGCCACTCATCGAGCTCGGCCGGGTCGCGCAGACTGTGCACAATCAGCTCCGGTCGGCCACCGGCCACTGCCACCGCAGACTCCGGCGCCACGGCCACGGATACGAGCCCGGCGCCGACGCGCAGCGCGGCTTCGCCGGCGAGTCGGCAGGCTCCGGGCATGCCCGGTCCGCTGCCGATGATCAGCACACGCCCGAAACTGCCCTTGTGCGCAGCGCGCGCGCGACCTGGCAGCGCCTGCGAGATTTCGTTTTCGAGCAGCCGGGTCAGGACGGGCTCGAAGCCGGGTGCAGCGGGCACCGGGACCTCGAGATCATCGAAGAACAAAGTGCCGCAATACTCCGGCCCATCGCCCAGGAACAGACCGCTCTTGAGACCCACGAACGTGATCGTGCAGTCCGCCCGCACGGCAATGCCGCGCGGAAACCCGGTATCCGCGCACAGTCCGGAGGGCACATCGAGTGCGAACACCGGCTTGCCACAGGCGTTGATCGCGGCGATGGCCTCATGCAGCGCCGGGCGCACTTCGTGCTTCACACCGGTGCCGAGCATGGCGTCGACGATCACATCCGAGTCGGCCAACGCTGCGGCACAGAACGGCGCAACCGCAGTCGCGCGGGCGGCGGTCAGGTCCTCATAGGCACGCAAGGCATCACCACGCAGGCTAGATGGGTCCGTGGCGCTCAGCACACGGACGCTGAGACCGGCCGCATGCGCAAAGCGGGCCAGCACGTAACCGTCGCCCGCGTTGTTGCCGCTGCCACAGACAATCGTCACCGCTTGCGCGCGCGGCCACCGCGTGCGCAACATGCGCAGCGAGGCTTCACCAGCGCGCTTCATCAGCGCGTAGCCAGGAATGCCGAGTCGGTCGATCGCATGATCGTCGAGCTCACGAATCTGGCGGGTACTGAAGATCGCGGTGGGCAACGGCACGCGGCCAGTATACTGATTGCCCCGTGAGCATCGAGGCTACGCCCGCGCCAGATCTTGTTGCGCTTCGCGCCGACATCGACACTTGGGGTCGTGCGCTCGGCTTTGGCGCGGTTGGCGTCACCGGCATCGATCTGTCCACGGCGGAGCATGATCTCAGCCGCTGGCTGGCGGCGGGATTCGCCGGCGAGATGCACTACATGCAGCGGCACGGCACGCGGCGCTCGCGTCCGGCCGAGCTGGTGCCGGGGACGGTGCGCGTACTCAGCGCCCGGATGGACTACTGGCCCGCAGACGCCGCGCCGGCTGACGCCGTGCTGGCGGACCCGGCCCTCGGCTATGTCTCGCGCTACGCGCTCGGGCGCGACTATCACAAGGTACTGCGCGCAGCGCTCAAGGCGCTGGCCGAGCAGATCCGCGAGCACGTCGGCGAACTCGGTTATCGGGTGTTCGTCGACAGCGGGCCGGTGCTCGAGAAGCCGCTGGCGCGCAATGCGGGGCTCGGCTGGATCGGCAAGCACACGAACCTGATCGCGCGCGAGGCGGGTTCGTATTTTTTTCTGGGCGAGATCTACACCGACCTGCCGCTACCGCTCGATGAACCGGCCAGCGCGCATTGCGGCAGCTGCACCGCGTGTATGCCGGCCTGCCCGACCGGTGCGATCGTTGCCCCCCATCAGCTGGATGCGCGCCGCTGCATTTCGTACCTGACGATTGAACTGCAGGGTTCCATTCCAGACGAGTTCCGGCCGGCGATCGGCAACCGCATCTACGGCTGTGACGACTGCCAGCTGGTCTGCCCGTGGAACAAGTTTGCGGCACATGCCGCCCATCCGGATTTCAAGGTCCGCCACCGACTCGATGCAACGTCATTGACTGAACTTTTCGGCTGGACGGCGGAACAGTTCGAGACGCGCACGCAGGGCTCTGCGATTCATAGGCTCGGCTACCCGCGCTGGCTGCGCAATATCGCCGTCGCGCTCGGCAACGCACCGCGCTCGGACATGGTCATCGCGGCATTGCAGGCACGGCGCGCGGATCCCTCTCCGCTGGTGCGCGAGCACGTCGAGTGGGCACTGGAGCGGCACGTGCGCTAGACGCCAGCAAGCGCCTGCGGGCGAACGAGCTGGACGTTGTCGATCAGGCGTGCCCTGCCAAGCCGCGCAGCCACCAGCACGACCAGCGCCTGATCGGCAGGCGCAGGCGGCTGCAGGTCCGACGGGCGTCGCACCGAAAAATAGTCGACGCGCAGGCCACGTTTCTCGAGCGCCTGGTAGCCCTCGCGTTCGATAACCTCGATCGGCTTGTCGGCGTTCTGCAGCTGCGCAGCGGCGAGCTGCAGCGTCGTGTAGAGCGCTGGGGCAACGGCCCGCTCTGCCTCGGTCAGGTACTGATTGCGCGAGCTCATGGCGAGCCCATCGGTATCGCGCACGGTCGGCGCGCCGATGACTTCCACCGGCAGACAAAGATCGGCGGTCATGTGCCGGATCACCGTCAGCTGCTGGAAATCCTTCTCGCCGAACACCGCGACATCCGGTTCTACGATGTTGAACAGCTTCGCGACAATGGTGGCGACGCCTTCAAAGTGCCCGGGTCGAAATGCGCCGCACAGCATCGACGAGATTTCCGGCACGTCGACCCGAGTCGCCTGCTCTGCGCCGTTCGGATAGATCTCGCGAACATCCGGCGTGAACATCAGATCGCAGCCGGCTTCGCTGAGCATCTGCGAGTCGCGATCGGGCGTGCGCGGGTAGTGGTTGAAGTCCTCGTTGGGCCCGAACTGCATCGGATTGACGAAGATGCTGGCGATGAAGCGATCGCCGTGTTCCCGAGCGCGATCGATCAGGCTGATATGCCCGGCATGCAGGTTGCCCATCGTCGGCACGAAGGCGACCCTCAAACCTGCCGCGCGCCAGTCGCGCACCGCTGCGCGCACCGCGCGGATCGTGTTCAAGGTCCGCATAGGGCTCAGCTGAAGCCGTGTTCCGGCGCCGGATAGCTGCGATCCTTGACCGCGCCGACATAACGGCGGATCGCATCCAGATTGCCCGCCGCACCCGTCATGAAGTCGCGCACGAAGCGCGGCTTGCGCCCGGTGGTGACATCCAGGATGTCGTACAGCACCAGGATCTGCCCATCGGTATCCGGCCCCGCACCGATGCCAATCACCGGCACGCGCAGTTCAGCGGTGACCCGCGCACCCAACTCGCTTGGAATGCATTCGAGCAGCACGATGTCGGCACCGGCGTCCTGCAGCGCCTTGGCATTGTCGATCATGCGCTGCGCGGCGTCGGTCTCGCGGCCCTGCACGCGGAAACCACCGGTCTTGTGCACCGACTGCGGTTTGAGCCCGAGGTGCGCACACACGGCGATATCGTGATTGGCGAGGAACTCGACGATCTCGATCTGGCCCGCGCCACTCTCGAGTTTGACCATCTCGGCGCCGCCCTCCTGCATCAGGCGCACCGAGTTGGCGAGCGCGACTTCGCGCGAAGGAAAACTCGCGAACGGCAGGTCCGCCATCAGGAATGGCCGATGCAGGCCGCGCGCGACGGCGCAACAGTGATAAACGATGTCGTCCATCGTCACCGGCACGGTCGTGTCGTGACCCTGGATCACCATACCGAGCGAGTCCCCAACCAGCACCACATCCACATCGGCCGCATCGGTCAGCACCGCAAAGCTCGCGTCGTAACAGGTCAGACAGGCGATCTTCTCGCCGTTGGCCTTCATCTTGTCGAGGGTCGCCAGCGACACAGGCGGTCGCGACGAGTCGCGCAATTCCAGATGCGTATACATGCTTGAGCCTGTACCTCAGATCGAATCGTGACGCACGGGATTGTAATAGAGGCGACCGCGTTTCATGCGGCGCATCGCCGCGAGCAGCTCCTCGTAGTCGGCATCGTTGCCGGCTGGATCAATCGACGCGGCGTTGACGATCAGCAATGGCGCGGCGTCGTACTCGTGGAAGAAACGCGCATACGCCTGGTTGAGACGTTCGAGATAACTGCGCTCGAGCATCTGCTCGCTCGGCCGCCGGCGGCGCGCGATGCGCTCGAGCAGCACATCCACCGGGGCCTGCAGATAGACGACCAGGTCCGGCGTCGGCGCTTCGACGCCGAGTCGCGTGTGCACCTGATCGTAAAGGTTGTACTCCGCCTCATCGAGGGTCAGCCGCGCAAACAGTCGATCCTTGTCGAACAGATAGTCAGCGACGCGCGCCGTCTCGAACAGATCAGCTTGCCGTAGCGCCGCCAACTGCTGCGAGCGCTGAAACAGGAAGTGCAGCTGCGCCGGCAGCGCGCCCTGCTTCGGATTGCGATAGAAGCGCTCCAGAAACGGATTCTGCTCGGCCTGCTCCAGCAGCAGATCGGCGCCAAGGCTGCCGGCCAGGCGTCCGGCAAGGCTGGTCTTGCCCACGCCGATGGGTCCCTCGATGACGATATATCGCTGTGACGGCAGTTCGAGGGGCATGCATCAGTCCAGGCGGCGGACCCCTTGCTCCGGCAGGCGTTGCAGCAGCTGCGACACCTGCCCGAGGCCGGGCACTTCGAGAAACGCGGCGATGTCCGCCAGAGGATACAGAACGAAGGCACGCTCGGCCATGCGCGGGTGCGGCACCGTCAGCTCCGCTGTCGCAAGTTGTTCCGCACCGAAGACGAGCAGGTCCAGATCGATCACGCGTGGGCCCCAGCGCTGCGCCGCAGGCTCACGGCCGAGTTGCCGCTGCAGCTGCTGCAATTCGCGGTGGAACGCCGACGCGTCCAGTTGCGTGAGCAGGCCCGCCACGGCATTGACGAATTGGGGCTGATCCGTGCGCCCCTGCGGCGCGGTGCGATACAGCGGCGAGCGCGCCCAGAGCCGTGAGTCCGGTATGAAGGCCAGCGCATCGAACGCCTGCAGCACGCGCTCACGGGGGCCATCGAGATTACTGCCGACGCCCACATACGCGGGCTGCCAATGCTGCATTGCTGCGGCGTCAACCGCCGGGATTGGTAGACCGCGTGCGGCCACCGCGTCGACGCCGGCCGCGCGATGAACGGCCGCTGCCACCGCGCGGGGCATTGCCGCCACCACCGCCCTGGCCGTTGCCGGAGGCCTCCGCCAGCTGTTCACGCTGGGGCCCCGCGGCTTCCTGCAAGGCAGTCCACCAGGCGACCGTTTCGGCGCTTGCCATGCCGCAATCGGCGCGCAGTGCCAGCAGATCGAATGCCGCCCGAAAGCGCGGATGCTCGAGCGTCCGCAGCGCACGTCGGCCGCGCGGCACTTCCAGTCGCGGCTGCAAGGCGAACATGTCCCGAACCCCAAGCGAAAAACGACGCGGCAGCGAGACCCGCTTCTGCACGGCGCGCACTGCGGCATCAACCGCATCGAAAATCACCGGCAGGTCCGTCCAGCGCTCCTCGGGCGCCTTTTCGATCTCGAGTCCGACGGGACCGTACAGCAGCAATGCAAACAGAAAACCGGGCGTGACGGGCTTATCCGCAGCGACCCGCGCGTCGGTGTTTTCCAGACCGCGGATCAACAGTTGCTCGATGGGGCTGCCGGGAAAGCGCTCAAGGCAGGCTGCAACCGGCGGCAACAGCGCACCGAGCAGGCCGTGCTGCCGCAGCACCGCAAGGCTGCGCGCACCATGGCCGCCCAGGAAAAGTTTCAGCGTCTCCTCGAACAGACGTGCTGGCGGCACATCGGCGAGCAGATCGCGCAGCGTCGCGATCGGCGCTGCAGTTCCCGGCTCGAGCGTGAAGCCGAGCTTGGCTTCGAATCGTGCCGCGCGCAGCATCCGCACCGGATCTTCACGGTAGCGTGTTTCCGGATCGCCGATCAATCGCAGCCGGCGCGCCTGGATGTCTTCGAGCCCGCCGGTGTAGTCCCAGATCGAAAAGTCCGCGATGTTGTAGTACAACGCGTTGGCCGTGAAGTCGCGTCGCCAGACATCGTCGTCGATCGTGCCGTAGACGTTGTCGCGCAGGATCCGGCCCTGCACATCGACCGAACGATCGAAGTCGTCATCGTCATCGTCGTCGTTGATATGCGAGTGATCATGGCCCGCCGCCGCCGCAGCCTGCTGCTGGAATCGCGCCGCCTCCGACAGCGGCGCCGGCGCGTCGTCCCCCTCGCCGTCATCGTCATCAGTGTCTTCCGGATCCTCGATCTCGGCACCGGGCGGTGGTGCCGACTGAGCCCGAAACGTTGCGACTTCAATGATCTCGCGGCCGAAGAATACATGCGCGAGCCGAAAGCGACGGCCGATCAGCCGACAGTTGCGAAACAGCCGCCGGACCTCCTCCGGGTGCGCGTCCGTGGCGACGTCAAAGTCTTTCGGCTGAATGCCGAGCAAGACATCGCGCACGCAACCGCCGACTAGGAAGGCCTGAAAGCCGGCCTCCTTGAGGCGGTAGAGGACGCGCACCGCATCGGGCGAAAGCTGGGAGCGGGAGACCGAATGTTCGGCCCGCGGAATGACGCGGGCGAGCTGGGGTTGGGAAGACAAGGTTGATCGATACCGTGGCGCGGGCCTAAAGAGGCCCCCTATAATACGCGGCTTCGCATTGAAGCACTTGTCTGCGTACGCTCCCTTCGTCTAGAGGCCTAGGACATGGCCCTCTCAAGGCCGTAACACGGGTTCGAATCCCGTAGGGAGCGCCATCCAGTCAGCCGCATTGCTGCCGAGCAGGAGCGGCTCGATTCGAGCCGCTCCGCCCAGCATCTACTGATCAGAAGCGATAAGAGGCGCGTACTCCGCCGCGAACCGGCTCGGGCGCAATCAAGACCCACGAACGGCTGCCAGGGCTTGAGAACAACCCGAAGAAGTCACCCTGCGTGAAACCGCTGCGAATCGTGTCGTCATCCAGCAGGTTGTTGACGTAGGCCGTCACGCTCCAGCGATCCTGGTCCCAGGTGACCCGTGCGTCGACGTTCGAGTTGGCGTCGAAGAACTGTGCGTTGTACTGGTCGAAGTAGCGCTTCGACTGGAACTGCGCAGCCACCTCGCTGATCAGCGTGCCGCGATCGCCGGCGGACATCGTGTAGCTGAGCGTGATGTTGCCGGCATGGCGCGGTGCGCGCTCGAGCGAGTTGCCCGAGAGGTCCAGCCGGCACTGCGTGCTCTGCGAACCCGCGCCGACCGTTACCGGATCGCAGCGATTAGCCAGCGCGATATTGGATGCGTTGCGGCTGAACTCGACGAAGTCCGTGTACTCGGTGTCGAGGAACGTATAGGCGGCAGCGAGGCGTAGCCTGCGGGTCAGCAACACGCTGGTCTCGAGTTCGAGGCCGCGCACTTCCGCACCGCTCGCGTTAGAGATTACTCCGCGCAGACCGGTCGGCGTCGAGGCGTCGATCACCAGCGTCGAGACCTGCTTGTCCTTGTAGTCCATGAAGAACAGCGCGCCATTGACGACGACCCGGCCTCCTAGCCATGTGCTCTTGGCACCCACTTCGTAGTTCAAAAGCGTCTCGGCCTTGTAGACGTTATCGGCGATGCTGGTGAAGCTGCCGACCGTCGAAATGCCGGCGGGCTTCACGCCCTTGCCAATGCTCGCGTAGTACAGGAGGTCATCTGTTGCCTTGAACTGCGCGGTCAGCTTCGGCGCGAAGTAGGTCGCGTCGAACTTGATGTCGTTGATCTGCGTGGGCCGCGTCGTGATGGCGATGGGCGTCGTGCCAGCGCCGAGCACGAGCACGCTGGTCGGGAAATCGTACTCGAAGTCCTCCCAGTAGTAGCGCGCCTCGATACCGGCTGAGAACCGATCAGTGAAGCTGCGCTCGAGCAGGCCATACACCGACCAATGCTCGGTATCGCGGCCGTTCAGCGACGGAATGATGTCCGAGTTGACGAGCCGCGAGTTGAGGCCGGCCGACGCACCCGGAGCCGTCAGGATCGTTGCCAGCGTTTTGTTGGTCTGCCGGGCATCCTCCGTCAGGTGCAGCACGCCCAGCGCCCAGCGCGTGGTGTCGCCTTCGAGATTGCTCAGGCGCAGTTCCTGGGTCGTCTGGCGAACCTTGTCACGCGTGTTGAACTCGAAGGCCGAACCCAGCGGCTCGGCAACACCGCCCGGCGCCGGCAGGGTGACCGCAGTCACGGCCCGGCCGTAGCCCTCGATGTCCTGCAGGTTGCCGGCCTTGGCGTCCAGCAGGCCGAAGGTCGCATCGAGACGCATCGCGCCGAGCTTCCAGCTGCCGTGCAGCGTCGCGAAGGTGGACTTCAGCGTCGAGCCCTCGTAGTCCTCATTGGTTCGCGGGTCGACGCTGACCTGCACCGTATCGCGGGCGCGCAGCGGTCCGCGCGGCACCGTCCGGACAGACGCCGGCAGCGTCAGGTTGCCGGTCATTACGCCGGCGACGTTGGATGGCAGCGCCAGCGGCTCGGTCGAGCCGTCGACGGTCGAGTACTGGTAGTAGGGCTGCTGTTCGGCGTCCTGGTCACCATAGGACAGGAACCCACGCAGGCTGAACGCGTCGCTGGGCTCGTATTCGAATGACAGCGAGGCCTGCGCGGCCTCGTAACCACCGAGATTCTCGCCAGAGACGATGTTCCGGTAGAAACCGTCGGAACGTGAGTAGCCGCCATACAGTCGCGCGCGCAGTCCACTCTCGCCCACCGGGCCACCGACCGCACCGCTCAGCTCGTAGGTCTCGCCGGATGCAATGTTGCCGTTGACCCGACCCTTGAACTCGGCGCTGGGTCGGGCCGTCACGTAGTTGACGGCGCCGCCGAACGCGACACGACCGTACAACGCACTCTGCGGGCCCTTGACGACTTCGATGCGCTCAAGATCCAGCAGGCGCAGGTTCAGCAGATTGCCGCCGCCCGCTGTCGCGATTGCTTCGGAAGAGACGTCGATGCCGTCGATCAGGATGCCGACCGGCGGGCGGCCGCGCGTCGCGGGCAGCCCACGGATCGAGGGCCGCGTGTCGTTGGCGCCGAAGTCCTGGTCGAACACGAGGCTCGGCGTGAGCTTCGCAACGTCGCCGAAGCTGGCGATGCCGGCGCGCTGGATGTCCTCGGCCGTGAACGCCGTGATCGCGAGCGGAACCTCCTGCAAGGACTCCTCCCTGCGGCGCGCGGTGACCGTGATCTGCTCAATTTCGAACGTGTCGCGCGCACCGTCCGCGGACTGCGCCAAAGCCGGCGTACTGGAGCCGACGAAAAAGACCGCCACCGCAGTGAGGGACGCTGGAATCCATTGCTTCATTTTCTACTCCCCTTGTTCGAGATCACCGACCCCGCGTGTTCGTATACCGGGATCGAAATCGCGAGTCCCGACGCAACGAGCAAGATTTCACTGAGCGGAATTCGCGCATCTTGTGGAGCGCAAGCACTAGGGGAGCGAAGTCTGATTGTCGAAAATAGCCTCCTGATGACCCGTTCCGATGCGACAGGGCCAACGCCGGCCGCAAGCGCGAGCACCTGGAGCGCGCTGGGCTACCCGCGTTTCAGACGCTTCTGGATCGGCGGTGCGGCGTCAATGAGCTGCTACTGGATGGTCGAGGCCGTCTGTGCCTGGCAGATGCGCCTGCTCACCAACGCCGATCCGTTGATGGTCTCGCTCGTGACAACCGCACTACAGTTCACGGTGATGGCTGCGGTGATCCCCGCTGGGGTCATCGCTGACATCGTCGATCGCCGTAAGCTGATACTGATAAGCCACGCGTGGCTCAGCATCGTACTAGGGGTTCTCTGCGGCCTGATTTTCGCCGAATCGCTTACGCCGGTACTGCTGCTGCTATTCGTACCGGCGATCGCACTGACGCAGGCGGTGCGAATGCCCGTGATCGGTTCGATGATCGTTGAGACTGTGGACCGCTCTGCGCTAGGCCCCGCGGTCGCGCTGAATGCGTTGGGGCAGAACGCGTCGCGCATCATCGGCCCGGCGATCGCGGGCCTGCTGCTCGGCATCGGCGGTGCGACGGTGGCCCTTGGCATCGCCGCGATCGGATTGCTGCTCGCGGGCGGCCTGCTCGCCTCGGTCGTCACGACGCGGGCCGAACCCGCGCGCCGGCCGACGCTGCAAGGAATGATGGACGACTTCCGCGAGGAACGGCGCTACCTCGCCACGACGAGTTGGAAGCGTAATCTGCTGCTACGCCTCGGCGGATTCTTCGTCTGCGCCTCGGCGATTCCCGCCCTGCTGCCGGTCGTGTTCCAGTCGGCGACGACCTACGGCCTGATGCTCTCGCTGTACGGAGTCGGTGCGATCCTGAGCCTGCTGGTCACCGGACGCTCGATGGCGGGCGCCGCGAGCGAGCGGCGCGCGGTGGTCGCGCAGTGCGTGCACGCGTGCGGGCTGCTGCTACTGGGGCTTTCGGGCGGAGCCTGGCCCGCGGCGATCGCGCTGCTCGCCTGCGGTGGCGGCTGGCTCGCGCTGTCCAACGCACTGATGACAGCAGCGCAGCTGCAGTTGCCCGCCGCTTCGCGAGGACGCGGGCTGTCGATCGTCTACGCGGTCGGCATGGCGGGGCTCGCGACCGGCGGACCGGTCTGGGGCCTCATCGCACGCCATTTCGGGATCGCCAGCGCATTCGTCGCCGCGGGTGTACTGTCGCTCGCGGTTGTCGCACTGACTCGCAGCCGTCGCTTCACGGTCGCTGACGAAACCTAACGAGTCGCGCTGCGGTTATGATCGCGAGGTGAGCGTCAAGCCCCACCGGACTGGCATGCGGCTGCTGCGTGTGCTCGAACTGCTGAACACGCTCGGCCAGGCCAGCAACATGGAACTGGCGCGCGAACTGGCGCTGTCGCCGCCCACCGTCTATCGCCTGCTGCAGACGCTGCTCGACGAAGGCTACGTCTCCAAGAATTCCAAGACCAAGCTGTACCGGCCTGCCGAACGGGTCCGTGGACTCAGCATCGGCTTCGACGAGGGCGCGTCGATCGCCGACTGCGCCCGGCCGCTGCTCGCCAAGCTCGGTGACGAGATGTTGTGGCCGGTGGCGATCGCCTCGGTCGTCGGCACTTCGATGGTCGTGCACGAGACGACCGATGCGCGCAGCCCGCTCGCGATCCGCCCCGTGATGCCAGGCCGTCGGGTTGGCATGGTCGACACCGCCTCGGGGCGAGTGTTCCTGGCATTCTGCCCGGAGGAACAGCGCGACACGCTCCTGGACCTGCTGGCGCTGTCCGAGGATCCGCGCGACGCGCCCGCGCGGCGGCCCCAGTCGGTGCTGCGCGACCTGCGCAACATCCGCAGCGTCGGGTATGCGACGTCGAGCAGGCTGGGACGGGTCAAGCCGTGGCGCGCCGTTGCGGTCCCGGTGTACGCGAATAGTCGCCTGTTGGCGACGCTGAGCATGCGCTACACGCAGAACGCGATCCGCGATAGCCGTTTGCGCGACGAGATCATTCCGCTGCTGCGTTCCACGGCGACGGCCATCGGAGCGCGCTTCGAGGCGATCTTCGAGGCACGCGAGGCCACGCGGCCGGCACGACGAGGGCGCTGAGGGCCGTCAGGCGAGCTCGAACCCCTCCAATTGGATCGGCAGTCGCCGGATGCGCCGTCCGGTCGCTCGGAATACGGCATTCGTGACGGCGGGCAGGATTGCCGCGGTAGCCGCCTCACCCGCACCGCCGATCGGACCGCCGCTGTTGATGATATGGACGTCGATGCGCGGTGTTTGGGTCAGCCGCAGTATCGGGAATTCGTGGAAGTTCGAGGGCACCGCGGCGCCGCCGGCGATCTCCACCGACTGCACGAGCGCCGACAGCCCGAACAGGATTCCACCCTCCATCTGCGCGACGACCGTATCCGGGTCGATTGCGAAGCCGCAGTCATGCACGCAAGTCACGCGCTCGACGATCACCTTGTCACTTTCGACCCGGACCTGCGCAACCTGGGCGTGGTAGCTGCCAAAGCCCGCCGAGAACGCGACGCCTCGCCCGCTGCCGCGGGGCAGCGGTTCCGACCAGCCTGATTCACGGGCGACTCGGTCCAGGACCGCCACCGCGCGGCTGTCGGCCGCGAGCAGCCGGCGCCTGAACTCCACTGGGTCGATCCGCGCGCCGTGCGCGAGCTCATCGATCGCGCTTTCGCCGAAGAAGCCGTTCTGCGACAGCGACACGGCGCGCCAGAAGCCGATCCGCTGCACGGTGGGTGTCTCGACGAACTCGACCAGGCGGTGCGGCAGCGCGTACTGCGTCTGGATCGCACCGCCGACGGAGGAAGGATCGGCGGCCGGAATGGGCCTGCCCTGGAACGCAAGCAGCGAGGGACCTGCGATCTTCGCGTGCAGCGCCGCGACACCGCCGTCCGCGTCGAGCGCGCCGCGGACGCGGCACGTGAACGGCGCACGGAAATAGTCGCCGCGCAGGTCCGTCTCGCGGCTCCAGGTCATCGCAACCGGTCTTCCGCCGGCGACCGCAGCGAGTTGCACGGCATGGCGCACGAAGTCAACTTCCCACTTGCGGCCGAAACCACCGCCGCAGAACGTCCCCTGCAAACTGACGCGCTCGACCGGCAGGCCGCTCACCAATGCAGCGGCGTCGCGCGCGGCCCCCTGCCGCTGGTGCGGCGCCCAGACGTGGCAGTGTCCATCGCGGATCAGTGCGGTCGCCGCCATCGGCTCCATGCACACATGCGCGAGCAACGGCACCTCATACACGGCATCCAGGTCCGCCGCGCGATCCCCGAGCACGCCCAGCGCGTCGCCCTGCGCGCCGCGCGCCGCGCGCCCGGACTGCCCGAGCGCGGCGCGCTGCGCAGCCAGTATCTCTGTCGTCGAAGCAAGCGCGCCGGGCGGAGCCTCGAAGCGCGGCGCCGCCAGCTTCAGCGCCTGCTCTGCAGCCCATGTCGTCTCGGCTACGGCGCCAAGCCCACCGTCGACCTCGGCGATAGTCAGCACGCCGCGACGACCCAGAGCGGCCTCGCGATCGAATGACACCAGGCGACTGCCGGGCACCGGCGCGAGTACCACCGCGCCATACACTGTGTCCGGCAGCCGCAGGTCCGCGCCGAACTGCGCGCTGCCGTCGCACTTCGCCGGAGAGTCCTTGCGGCCGGGCGATCGGCCGAGAAGCACAAACTCGGCGGGCTGCTTGAGGACCGGTTCCTGGACCGGATCGAGGCGCGCCGCGCGTGCCGCCAGGGCGCCGTAGCCGATCCGCCGGTCGCTCGAAATATGCACGACTTCGCCGCGCTCCGTGCGACAGGCCGCCGGCGTGTCGCCCCACTCCCCGGCCGCTACGCGCACCAGCGCCTCACGCGCACTCGCGCCGAGCCGGCGCAGCAGGTCGTAGTAACCGGCGACGGAATCGGACGCGCCGGTCACCTGCACGCCGCCGCGCGCGGGGTTGCCGAAAGCCGGATCGGCCTGCGCGAGGCGGATCTCGATGCGCGACCAGTCGGCGTCGAGTTCCTCCGCGACCAGCATCGGCAGCGAGCTATAGACGCCCTGCCCCAGTTCGGCGGCGGGCACCACTATCGAGACGAGGCCGTCGGCGGCGATGCTGAGGTACACGCCAAACTCGCCCGGCCCCGTCGGGGAATCTGGCATGTGTGGTTGCGACGCTGCGCCGGCCTTTGCAGCGCCGGAAGGCGCCGCGAGCGCACCGATCACCATCGCTCCGCCTGCGCCCGCGAAACACTTCAGCACCCAGCGTCGGTCGATCACGTTCACGTTGCCCACAGGACTTCGAGCGCCGCGCGTTCGCCGGACTCCATCGCGCCTTCCATGCCGCGGTTCGACAGTGCGGTATGTTCACCGCAGAAGTGCAGCCGACCCTCAGGCTCGGCCAGCGCGGGCAGGAACGTCTGCGGCTGTCCCGGAGACCAGACCGACCAGGTGCCACCGGCCCAGGGGTCGGTCTGCCACGACTTGAACGCGACGGGCTCGAGCTGCCCCGCAGATGCGGGTCTCAATCGAGCGAGCTCGCGCATCACGAGTTCCTGCGCACCGCGCGGACCGTGCAAATCGAGCCGCTGAGCCATGTAACCGCGCGCCCAAGTCATCAGCGCCGTGACCTCGCTTTCGTTATCACCCTGCCGCAGCGGACGCACGATGCCGGCGACGCCATCGGTCCACATGCCAGGATCGAGGCCGTCCTCTTCCCAGAACCGACGCTTCGGCACGAACACCATCTTCGTGATCATCATTGACGGCACGAGCCGGATCGCCCGTGCCTTCGGCGCTATCAACGGCGGATCGAACTTCACATGGCGCAGCGGCGGCAGCGGCAGCGAGCAGATCGCCCGCGCCGCCCGATATACAGTGCCATCGTCGCAGATCACCTCGACGCCGGAGTCTGTGGTTCGCACAGCGGCGACCGGGCTGCCAAGACGCGGCGCTTCGGGCAGCGACGCCGCAAGCGCTTCCGGGATACTTTGATTGCCACCGACGGCACGCAGGGCCACATCGCCGAGATCGTCCTGGGTCCGGAACCAGCCGGCGGTGAAGTACCACATCAACATCGAGCAATCGTGCGCGCTGGTGCCGCGCGGCACATTGGTCTCGTAGTTCAGCTCGATCGCCGCATCGCTCCAGCCGATGCCCTTCAGGAAGCTGTAGACGGATTGTTCATAGCGGGCGTTCTTTGGTGAGTACCACGCCGGATCCATCCCCTCAGGAATGTTTTTTGCGACCACGGACTCGAAGTAGCCGCGACCGGGCATCGAGGCGCGATCACCGGCGGGCATCGCATTGAGTGGATGCTGAGGCCAGCCGGAACGCCGGATCGGACTCCCACCCAGGGCAAGGATCGGCCGGGACAGCACACGGCGCGGTTGGTTGTCTATGAGCTTCACCCCGACCGCCTCGGCCGCGCTCTTGAGCCGGCCGTAGCCGGCGAGGATGCTGTCGCCGCCCATCTCCGGGTTGCCCGGCACTTCGCGCGCGCTCTCGATGCGTCCGCCGACCCTAGTCCGCGCCTCGATCACCGTGACCCGCGCGCCCTCGCGCGACAGCAGCCAGGCTGCATAGAGCCCGGAAAGACCAGCGCCGATGACGATGACGTCGTTTGGCAGGGTGGTCGTCGCCACGCTAGATCACCTCAAGCACTTCGAGCGCGGCGCGTTCGCCCGCTTCCATCGCGCCTTCCATGCCGCGATTGGTCAGCGCGGTATGCTCGCCGCAGAAATGCACAAAGCCATGCGGCTCCTTGAGGGCTGGCACGGCGTCGACGACCTGGCCCGGTGCCCAGCACACCCAATCGCCGCCCGAGAACCGGTCCGATTGCCATGACTTGAATCCGCCAGGCTCGAGCTGACCGCGTGCCGCCGGGCGCAAAGCCTCGTACTCGCGGATCACCAGCTCGGTCGCGGCTCGCTCACCGAGCGAGTCGAGTCGATCGGCAGGAAAGCCCCGGGCCCAGGCCATCAGACAGGTCACCTCATCGTGGTCTTCGCCTTCGCGCAGCGCGCGGATTTCACCGGCAGCCGTGTCGGTCCACATGGCCGGAGACAGTCCATCGTCGCGCCAGAACGGACGCTTTGGCACGAGCACGACCTTCGTGATACGCATGACTGGTACGGTCCGGATCGCGCGAAGCTTCTGCGGCGGAAGAACCGGGTCGAATGCGACCCAACGCAACGTCGGAACCGGCAAAGACAGAACAATGCGGCGCGCCCGATGCACGCTACCGTCCGCACAAATGGCCTGGATGCCCGATCCGTCGCCGCGAACCGCGACCAGCTCGGCATTCAAGACAACATCGCCACGAAGACTGCCCGCCATGGCCTCAGTGATTGACTGATTGCCGTCAACCGCCTTGTAGGCCACGCGCTCACGATCCCCCTGCAGCTTGAACCAGGCCTGCACGTAGAACCACATCAGCGCCGAAACATCGTGTGCGGAAGTGCCGTACTGCACGTTCGTGTTGTAGTTCAGGTCTATGGCAGCGTCGCTCCAGCCGAGGCTCTTGAAGTAGTCGTAAACCGGGACATCAAGGTTTCGGCTCTCGGGTCGCCACCAGTCCTCAAACCTGGCCAGTGGGTTGTTCGCGCCGATCACGCCTTGAAAGTAGCCGCGTCCGGGAAAGCGCGAACGAGCGCCCTCGGGCATAAAGTTGAGCGGATGCGTTGGCCATTCGTCGAGACCGATAACGCGACCGCCAAGCGCAAGCTCAACAGTGCGCGGGTCCGAATGAGATTCTGGCGACAGATCCCGGCGACCTGCGTGATCGACCAGCGGCACCTTCAGGCGCTGCGCGATTGCCTGCATGCGTCCGTAGCCGCCAAGGATGCTGTCGCCGCCGAGTTCTGGCGCGCCTTCGACGCTGCGCAGGCTCTCAAGGCGGCCACCTACACGGCCGCGGCCCTCGAGCACGAGCACGCGCAGGCCCTGCTCCTCGAGCAGCATCGCTGCATTGAGGCCCGACAGGCCCGCGCCGACCACGATGACGTCGAGTCCCGCCGCTGCGCGCGCGGGCCTCGGCACCGCGGCCAGCGCTGTGAGAGCCGCTGCCGACTGCAGCAGCACGCGCCGCGAAAAGCCGGCCGACAGGAGCCGGCCGCGATCAGACTTGAATGTGTTCGCCATCGATCTTCCCCTGATCCGCCAGTCGCGTCGCAGCGGCGCCCGCCGGTGCGTCGGAATACATTTTCGCCGGCAACGGCGCGGCGGCGCCCGGCGCCCGCACGGGCGGGATGAAGATGCCACGCGCGTAGTAGTCGGCCAGCACGCGCTTCAGAGGCCCGAAGCCGCGATACGGATTCTGAAGCGGATCGTTGCCCCACAGGTCGTTCGGCAGGCCCACGTCGGCTTCGTACGCGTCGACATACGTGGCCGGGTCGTCCCACAGCACGAGGTTCGTGCGCGGGTTCGCGCGCGCCCGCTGCAGGGCCCGCAGGTCGATCGTGCCGGTCAGCACGCACGGGCCGGCCGTATCGGCCTCGCCCAGGATCGCGCCATCGAAGCTCACGAGCTTGGTGTAGCCGCGCATCTGCACCGTGTTCGGCGCCGGGGATTCCGGGTCGAAGTGCTCCCCACCCGGCATCGCCGACAGCACGTAAGCCATGTTCTCGAACGCGCGTGTGCGGCGCGACGCGTCCCAGCCTTGCCGGCCGGAACCGTGCCCCTCAGACGACGGATGGATGATCACCTCGGCGCCGAAGCGCGTCAGCATCCGCGCGATCTCCGGATGCGCCTGGTCGAAACAGACCATCGTCGCGAGCCGGCCGAGGCGCGTATTCGCAACCGGGAACAGGAACTCGTAGCCGAAGGTATCGAGGTAGCGCTGGTAGATGCTCGAGGGCGTCGTATCCGGCAGCGAACCCCAGACATCGGCGCACTGGATCTTCCGGTAGCGATGAATCAGCTCGCCGGAGTCGTCGATGATGAAGGCCGAGTTGAACACATGGCCCGGGAAGCGGTCGTCGATCTCGAACGAGGAGCCGGCGACGAAGATCCGGTTGCGCAGCGCGAAGTCCTGCAGCAGTTCCATTTCCGGACCCGGGTAGCGAATCGCCAGCCGCTGCAGCGTGATCGGCGAACGATATCCGTGCCCGCCCTGACCGTGCATGAAGAACTCGCCGAAGACCGTGAGCTTGCTGCCAGGGTTGCCGGCAATCCGTCCCGCAAGCTTCAGCGCCGCGCGGATATTCTCGAGCCGAACCGCGACGACGTCGGACTCGCGCTGGATGATCTTCTGCACGGTCTGCGTCAGGATCACATCGTACTGCTCGGTGAAGCCTGCCGGTCGCTCCGGCACGGCCTGCTGTGCGGCCAGGCGCCGTTTCGCCTCGGCCCGCCACTCGGTCCGCGTGCTCGGCGCGGGCGTCGCGGCTGCGGGCCCCTTCGCGATCAGCCGCCGGTAGCCATCGGCGTACAGGCGCGCGCGCAGGTGCAAAGGCTGGACTGCGACGATCGTGTCGCGGCGGCGGCGCAGCCGCTCGATGTCGAGGTCAGCAAACATCAGCGCCTCGCCGCGCGACGCGCACTGCTCGACACCGACCCAGTCGATCACGACACTGGCAAGGTCCTGAGGGCTCGCCAAGGAGTCGCCCGCCGCAATAGCGGTTGCGAGATAGCTGGTGTTCTCCCAGGCGCGCGCGACGCGCGCGTAGCGGCGCGCGCCGAGCAGCGGATCATTGCACTCCCGCGCAGGATTCAGCAGGACCTCGGCGCCGGCGAACGTCGCTGCGCGGACGAGGTTCGGAAACAGCACGTCCTCGCCCGGCAGCACCGCGACCTGGCCCACCGGGGTCGCGCAGACAGTGAAGGCCGCGGACTGGCCGGTCGCGAGGGTCGCGCCCTCGATCGGACCCTCGACCAGGTCTGGCGTCCGCTTCGGCGATGACAGGCGCAACTCACCGTCATCGCCGATGACGAAGCCAACCGTCGCGAAGGTCTTGCTCGAGCCGGCCTGCACCCGGACGGCGCCGGCGATGAACAGGCCATGCTGCTTCGCCGGCGCGCGCAGCACCGCAACGAGATCCTCGATCTTCGCGACCGGAACATCGTTGCAAGTCGGCAGGAGCAGCAGCGCAGGCGCAGGCTCGCGCCACTCACGCTGACGATGCACCGTGGCGATCGTGGCCAGAGTCTGCTCGAGTTCCGCAGAACGGTGCGGCGACCATTCGCGTTGCCAGATAATCAGTTCAGCCATCTTTTTCAGCTCCCTTCGCTCAGCCAGTCACGTAGTTCTGGTCGGTAGCGCCAGAGTTCTCGAAGGTAGCTCTCCGGCAGCGCGTCGACCGCACGCGCCTTGATGCCGGAGGCATGCCATACCGTCAGCCCGAGATCGGGCGGCATGCCAAGAAATTTCCGGAAGCCCCAGATGAAGGTCGAGTTGAACTTCATCTCGAGGCGCGGCGCGGCGAAGTCCGCGGCGGCGGCACGGTCGAGCCAATGCGTCGCGTACTCGCCCGTTGGGATCGGCGTGTTCGCGGGCCGATCCTTGTTGCCGGCCATCAGCACCGTCGAGTCCTGCGCGGCCCAGTTCAGGTGGATCACGCCCTCGAAACCGTTCTGCGGATTGGCCTCGACGATGCCGCGATCGGTCAGCCTCACGAGGGTGTCCGCCGAACTGATGTTCGGCTCGACGATGACTTCCTGCTTCGTATAGGGATTCAGCCAGGGCTTTCCGCCCAGCGGTTCGCCGGTCTCCGGATCGTCGAAGGACGTGAAGATCCGGTACTGCATCTCGTACTCGGTCGGACTGCGCCGGAACACACGCTTCATCTCGCATCCGTGCAGCCGAAACAGGATCTTCGGCTGGTGGCCAGGCACGAGCCCCATGTAGACGCCGCGCCACCACTGTGGCGAAACCCGTCCGGACAAATCTCCGGTCGTGCGCAAGAAGTTTTCGAAGCGCTTGAGTGGGTCGCTCATCCAGGGGTCCGCATCGCCGGGCATCGTCAGGGCCGGTGCGGCAGCCGGCCACATTGCGGCGCCGAACAACAGTCCTCCGGCTCCACCGAGCAGGCTGCGCCGGTCCAGGTCGGGAAAGTGCGGTTGATTGTCAGGCGTGTGCATGGGCGAACCTCGGGCTGGACGGGGACATCAGTCTGTAACGACGCGGTAACCCGTACCGCGCCGTGCGATGCGCACGCTGGACGGCCCAGGGAAGTGCGCGGGAATCAAACGCATGGGCGTATCGCTGACCAGTTCGAGCAACCGGCCACGACTGGCGCAGGCACCTGCAGGATCGTCGCAGAACCGCGAATACCAGTCCGGGCGCTCGACCTGGATCGGATGGTGCACGACGTCGCCAATAAGCCAGCTCACTTGCTGTCCATCGTCGAGCCGGATCATGACGCAGCCTGGCGTGTGTCCGGGTGCAGCATGCAGCGTAATGCCTGGTGTCACCTCGTGGCCGTCTTCGACGAACTCTGCGAGTCCGGCGTCAACCACCGGCAGCACGCTGTCGTGCCAGATGCCGTGGTGCACGAGCGGACCTTCACTCTGAACGCGAGCGCTCATGTAATCGAACTCTACGCGCGAAAACAGGTGCCGCGCCCGTGGAAAAGTCGGCACCCAGCGGCCGTCAATCTGACGCGTATGCCAGCCGACATGATCGGCGTGCAGATGCGTGCACAGCACGAAGTCGACATCCTCCGGACGCACGCCGAGTGACGCGAGGTCATGCAGGAAACTGCCACTGCGCCGATTCCACTCCGGGACGTTCGGCCGAGGCTTGTCATTGCCAAGACAGGTGTCAACGAGGATCGTCTTGTCGGGGGTCCGCACGAGCAGCGCGTGGAACGCCATGATCAGCAGTTCCTGCTGCCGGTCGTAGAACCGAGCGTCACGCGCAGTTTCGGTGGCGTGCACTTCTTCGAGGGTCGCCGGCGGGAACAGATGGGTTGCCGCGCGGAATGGCCCCTCGAATTCGATCAGCCGGTCGACGCGAAACGCGCCGACGAGCGCATGGGTCTTCCGCGTCACCAAGATCCATCTCCAGTAACCATGTCGAGTCCAGCACCATCTTCGACCCGCACGCGTAGCGCGGTCACGGGCCCATCGCTATGATTTCATCTGATGAAATCACGGGCCCGCCGGCTGTTATATGCTCGGCGCGTGAAAAAACTCCCCGCGTCGCTCCATGGCCTCCTCTTGTTGATCGGGCTGCTCGCCGTACCCGCGGAGGCCGCAGCAGCGCAGGATGCGACCATCGTCGCGCTGCGCTTTCATGAGATCCGTGCGCCGGACGGCGTCATTCTCAATGTCGTCGAAACAGGTCCTGCTGATGCGCCCGCGGTGATCTTCGTGCACGGTATCGGGCAGTCGATGCTCAGCTGGCGCAAGCAACTCGAGGGGCCTCTGGCGCAGCGCTTCCGGCTGGTTGCGCTGGATCTGCGCGGTCACGGGGACTCAGGCAAACCCGCCGAGCCCGCCGCCTACCGGGAGGCGTGCAGGTGGGCCGAGGATATTCGCGCAGTGCAGACCCGCCTCGGTCTCTCGAAGCCGGTGCTGGTGGCCTGGTCGTTCGGCGGACTGGTCGCCATGCACTACGTGCGTTGCATCGGGACCGAGAACCTCGCCGGCCTCGCCCTCGTTGCGACAGGTGCGGGCAGGCTCGTCGCGCCCACCGCGCGCGGCCCGTCGGCCGGGGCGCAACGGGCCGGAGCGGCCGCCCGGGACATGAGCGCGCCGGACCTGCGGCAGAACCTGGCGGGCGCGCACGCGTTCACGTCGCTGATGACGGCCAGATGGCCGGATGAGGCTTGGGAGGCTGAGACGGTCGCGGCCCTGATGCGCCTGCCCGCGTATGTGCGCCGTGCGCTCGGTAACGAAGTCATCGGTCCCGGCGGGCAGGCCCTGACCAGCAACGCAGATCTCGCTCCAAGGCTGAGCCTGCCGCTGATGGTCGTCGTCGGTGGCCACGACGCACTCAGCGACGGACCGGCTCTCGCTGACGCCTATTCCGCAACGTTCCCCAGTGCCCGGGTGCTTGTGTACCCGGAAGCGGGCCACTCACCCTTCGCCGAGGACTCCACTCGCTTCGATGCAGACCTCGCAACATTCATCGCGGGCCTGTCAATTTCTCCTCGAGGCTCTCATTGATCCGAAGCTGTTTGTCGAGCGAGACGTCGATCCGACGGCACACCGCAGCAACGCCGAGTGCGCCGACGACACAGAACACTGCGATGAAGATGGCCAGCTGGTCAATCGACTGCGCCGGGACCTGTTCGACAGGTAGACCTTTGGGGAACTTGATCAGATCGAGGTAAATGCCCGTCATGAGCGACATGACACCGCCGGCCGTCTTGATCGCCAGCGTAAGGAACCCCGCAATCAGGGCCTGTTGACGCTCGCCGGTCGCAACCTGATGTTCATCCGCGATGTCGCTGCTCATTGCACCGATCGAGACGAGGTAGGCGCCCAGGAAGGTGCCACCGGCGAACATCATCACGATGACGGTCCAAGCCAGCTCCCTTGAGCCGACCGCCGGCCCGAGCCCCAGCACCGGCAACAATACCGCAAGAGCGTTCACCGTCGTGAACCCGAAAATACCGCCAACGATCGCCCGACGACGATCGAAGGCGCGGCCGAGCAGCGGCAGCAGGATCGCCCCGAGCGCACCGCCGAAGCCCTGCGCGGACATGACCCACTTGGCGAGATCCTTCGGCACCTGCCAAACATAGGTCAGCACGTGGATCTTCAGCACCGTGATCGACACAAGGCACACAAACACGAACACGGCGAGCAGAAATACCTTGCGGACGTTTGGCGTCAGCGTCATCGCCCGCGTGACTTCACGGAACGCCGCGACCAGTGACAGGCTGCCAGCGGGACGCGGCGCCTCACGGCTCTCGTCCTGACGCAAAGGTTTGAAGGTTGCCGCGACTACGAGGGCAATGCACAGCACCATCGTAAGCGCCGCCGCGATCGCAAACGGCGGATAGTTCGCCGGATCGAGCTGCCCTCGTTCGTAACGATCGCTGGCAACAAAGAACACGCCGAACGCGATCAGCGGCAGTGCAACCCGCGCAACGGTGTTGCCAATCGCCGCAGCCGCAATGATCCGCGGCCGCTCGATCACCGAACGACTGAGTTCGGCGCCCATCGCCTTGTATGGAATGACGAAGAACGTCAGCAGGATCCGCGATGAGATGCCGAATAACAGCAGCCATGCAAACAGGCTGAGGTCAGCCAGCCCTGCCGGCGGCGTGAACAGCAACGCAAACGACACCGCCAGCGGCAGCGCCGAGAAGATCACGAGCGTGTTCCTGCGTCCCCAGCGCAATCCCTGCAGTCGGTCTGAAAAGAAGCCGACGTAAGGATCCGAGATCGCGTCGACGCACAGCGCGATCAGGATCGCCAGTCCGGTCAGCGTGCCTGAGAGACCGAGTACCTGAGTGTAATAGAAGAGGACAAACAGGTCCCAGGCATAGAAATAGATGCTATCGGCAATGGATCCTGCGCCGTAGCCCAGCTTGCGCCAGATCGAGACGGAACGCTCAAGCTGCATGCGGCGCGCTGATCGCGGTCATTCGAGCGAGTAAAGGATCTGACGCGGCCCGTGATACTGCTCGACCGCGCCAGAATCGGCAGCGAAGATATTCTGCACGAAAGTCCCGCTTCGCTGGCTGCGCAGGATCACGGCCGCCGTGACAGCTGCACCGTTGTATTCGGCATGCACATCCCAAGGCCCGATGTAGTCGACGTGTCCGGCGCCCACGGGCACTTCCTGCGTCGCGCGCACACGCGCGCGGGACAGCAGGCCCGCTTCCTCGCCCGCGCCAAGCGACTGAGCATCCTCGAGCGCGTAGTGCGCGACGGTTTCAGCGCCAAATACGACGCCGTAAATCGTATGCGAGCGACCGTGATCGTGGATTGTCGTGCGGGCACTGGCGCGCTTGATCAGGCCGTTCAGCACGAACCCGTAGTCCGGATCTTCGTAGAACAGCAGGTTCGCATGCTTGCCCTGCAGGCCCAGAATCGCCGGACTGATGGGCCAGTGGGCGGCGTGCTCACGCAGTGCCGGATCCTGGAGCATTTCGCGGACATGGTCGGCGGCTTCGCTCCAGCGGCGCTCGGGGGTCATCTTCGCGGCACACAGTCCGCGGACCTCGCTGATCAAGTTATCTACTGATTTGAGCATGGATGGCATGATCGCGATGCGACGCAAGGCAAGCGAACGCTCTGTTCCAACATTTCATTTGGTGAAACCCCGGCGCAAGACCGGTTCTTGGTCTGTTGGCAGAACGCTCCCACGCCCCTGCCGGCCCAGCGCCTGAGCGCCGCCATCGATTAAGGCATGCGCAGCCGCTCTCGCCGCAGCAGGCAAAACAGAATACCTTGTGTTGCCCAGCTCACGCTTGAGGACACCCGATGATCCAACCCTGGCGCGCGACCTGCATGCAGGTCTACTGCAACCTCGTCAATGGCGCGCGCAATCGCGACGCAGCGCTGGTGATCATGAACCGGACCATCGACCGGTGGATCACGCTGGCGCGCGGGGTCGCCCGCGACGGCGGACGGCAGCTGATTCTTTTTCCGGAGTTCTGCCTGACCGGCTTCCCGTTGCAGGAGAGCGCGGCCGAGTGGCTCGACAAAGCCTGCATCGAGATTCCGGGGCCGGTCACCGAGCGGCTGCAACGCGAAGCACAGAATCTTCGGATCTGGATAGGCTTGAACTCCTACGAGCGTGATCCGACCTGGCCCGGTCGCTACTTCAACTGCTGCTACCTTATCAATCCCGTCGGCGACATCGTGCTGAAGTACCGTCGGATCAACACGGTGCAGACGGGCTCACCGCACGATTTCATGGACCAGTATCTCGATCGCTACGGCGTCGAGGGTACGTTCCCGGTCGCCAAGACCGACTTCGGTAATCTTGCGATGATGCCCTGCGGCGAGATCATGTACCCGGAAGCGGCGCGGATGTTCATGCTGCGCGGTGCCGAGGTGCTGCTGCACCCGACTTCGGATCATGGCGCATCGGACATGTGGAGCTGGGAGTCCGCGAAGAAAGTGCGCGCGTCGGAGAACATGATGTTCCTGATCTCGGCGAACCAGACCGGACAGATAGGCGGTGCGCTGCCGCAGGGCACCACGGCGGGTCATTCAAAGATCTATGACTGGGACGGACGCATCCTGTCGAACACAGGTGGCCCCGGCGAGTCGACCGTCTGCAACTCGTGGATCGACGTCGAGGCGCTGCGCCGCATGCGTGCGATACCGGGCAGCGGCAATCGCCTGCTGCGGCAGCGGCTCGATATCTATCGCCCGCTGTACAACTCCACGACGCTGTATCCGCCCAATCGCTTCGCCGATGCGCCCATGGACTCCAAGGCCCGCATCCTCGAAGTCCAGCAGGAGGCGTACCGGAATCTCGTGCGCTCCGGCGTCATCACGCCGCCTGCAGGCCAGTAGACGACTACCGTGTGGACCCGACGACGGCTACTCCTGAGCAGCGGCGCGATTGCGGCATGCCTGCCGCCTTTGGCCGCGGCGCTGCCGTCGTTCGCTGCACCGCGCGGCCCGCTGCGGGTCGGGCTGCTGCAGAGCGCACCCCCATTCATCGATGCACGCGATCGGGTCGGGTCAAGTCAACGCGCGCTCGCAGCCTTCATCGTGTTGATCGAACGCAGCATCGCGGCGGACCCTGCGATCGACTGGCTGGCCGGCGGCCCGGCCGCGCTCGAAGGCGCCTTGGGCAGGCGGGACCGGAAACTCGCGAGCCTGCACGAGATCGCCCACAGTCATCAGATTCGAATCAGCCTCGGCAGCCGCTGGCGGGAGCGTGATGGCAGTGCCTCGAAAAAACTGCTGGTGTTCGAGCCAGACGGCAGCCTCAGCACTGCACGCCTGAACCATTCAGATGCTTGGATCGATGCGGCGATCTTCGCCGCCGCCTGTGCGCGCGTGGGGTTGCCCGGCGCGTATATCGAGCCTGCGTGTGACCCCGCTACCGCGCCTGACGTGTACGCACCGATCGGTGGTGGCACGGCGCTGTATGGCGCGGATGGTGCCGCTCTGGCACGCGCGACGACGCAGGCCGAGACCTGCGTCGTCGGCTGCGTAAGCTAAAGCGCCGGCGCCGGCTTCTGCTCCAGCGCATAGCGCTCGATTGAAGACAGCGACGGCTCGACCCACTTGTCAGGCGCGTTCAGGTACAGCGGGTACTTCTTCTCGATGTAGTCGAGCACCGCCCGGGGCAACACATCCTCAAGGTCATTGCCACCGCCCTGATACGTGAAGTACTGGCAGTTGCCCGGCGCCTGCCCCATCAGCATCCACGGCAGCCACGGCGTGATCCGGGACCAGGTGCCGTGGAACGGCAGTGCAGTGATTTTGGGGTTCTGGATCGCCGCAAGATCAATGAAGAACGTGAAGAACTCGGACACGCGGACTTTCTCGCCCGCCGACTCGCGTGGCCACTTGCCGGGCTGCAACGCGTTCTGATAATAAAGGTGGATGTGCCGTTCGAGCTTGGCGTAGCCGCCCATCTGCTGCCACGGCAGAATGAACGGAATACGCGGGGGCTTGGCGTCGGCGTTCAAGCCGCCGTAGTTTGGCGGCGCCTGGAATTCTTCCAGGATGATCTGATTGAACGGATCGTTGGCCACCGGAACCACCCGCACTTTCTCGTTGGTGTACGGGTTCTGCCACTCCTCGATCGGTTCTTTCGTCTTCAGGTCGTAATAGATCCCGACTTCGCGCAGCACCTTCCGATAACCATTGCCGCTCTCATGCGGCAACAGGCGCGTCATGCCAAATCCCGCGAAACCAAACAGGTCGCGAACCGGTTCATCGGGCCGCACGCCGCAGACGTAACCGTTGTACCAGCCGGCGCGCTGCTTGCCGAGGTCCAGATCGCCAACCACGCGCGCGTAAGTCAGCATATTGCCGCGCGTCGTCGACAGATCGACGTATGGGCCGCTGAGGCTGATGCCTGCATCGCCCTTCTGCGAGCGCGAAGCGGCTGCCAGCGCTACGGGTGCGGCGGCGGCGCCCGCAGCCAGGGCACCCAGGCCTCCCAAAAGAATGTCGCGTCGTTCGATGCTCATTGCTCGCCTGCTCCTGATACTCCGCAAAACCGCGCGGCGGCAGGAGTATGCCATGCGGCGCGTACGTTTCAGAACATGAACAGACCGCCGGGCGGCGCTGTGCGCACCAGCCAGGCCAACAGCGCACCGAACACCGCGACAATGACTGCGGCAAGCCAGGTTCGCGACCCTGAAATCTCCGCTCCCGGCGGTACATCGGCGGCGCGCTTGCGCCCGGTGAACATCGGCCAGATCAGATTCTCTTGCTTGAGCCACCAGTGTGCGAGCACTGCGAGCACATGCAGCGCAATCGCACCGGTCAGCACGTCGAACAACTGCTTGTGGATCGTGGTCAGCCGATCGCTGAGCGAACCGGTGATGTAGCCAAACAGCGGCCCGGTGTTGAAGATCTGGTCATTGGCGAACAAACCCGTGACGGCCTGGGCCAGCAGCAGCCCCAGAAACGCTACGATCATCAGCGCCCCAAGCGGATTGTGGCCGGTGGTGCGCTCCGAACGGCTGCTGAACAGGCTGCGCACGTAGCCGACGATCGCGCCGGGGCCACGAACGAAGCTCGCAAAGCGCGCGTGCCGGGTGCCCACCAGACCCCAGACAATGCGCGTCGAGACGATCAGCAGCACTGCGTAGCCGCACCAGACGTGGTACTTGAACCAGTCGCCTTCCAGTTCCTGCGTCAACCAAGAGCCGAGCACCGCAAAGGCCAGCGCCCAGTGCATGAGCCGCACCGGCAGATCCCACACGCGTCGCTCCGACGCTGCCTTCTTGCTGGCCGTTTCCGCTTGCATGCGAAGGATTGTACCGAAGTGCTTGAATTCCGCGCGCCGCGCTGGCCAAATTCGCGGGACTTGGGATGAGAGCGAACAACTTGATGCACGCAGCATGATTCAAACGGAAGGACTGACCCGCCGCTACGGCTCCCTGCTGGCAGTCGACGATCTGAGCTTTGAGGTGCGTCCGGGCGAAGTGCTCGGGTTCCTCGGGCCCAATGGCGCGGGCAAGTCGACAACCATGCGGATGCTGGCGGGGTTCGTTGCACCGACCGCAGGGCGTGCGCGGATCTGCGGCCATGATGTCAGCGATCAACCGATCGCGGCAAAGCGCTGCCTCGGCTATCTGCCGGAAGGTGCACCGCTGTACGGCGAGATGTCGGTCGGGGGCTTTCTGAAGTTCATTGCGACGCTGCGCGAGCTTGCGCCCGAGCGCAAGCGCGCGAGACTCGACTACGTGATCCAGCGCCTGCAACTCGAGAGCGTGCTGTCGCAGTCGATCGAGACGCTCTCAAAAGGCTTTCGCCGCCGCGTCGGTCTCGCGCAGGCAATTCTCGCCGACCCACCGGTGCTGATCCTCGATGAGCCGACCGACGGCCTGGATCCGAACCAGAAGGCGGAAGTGCGCGGCCTGATCGGCGAGATGTCGCGTGACAAGCTGATTGTCATCTCGACGCACATCCTCGAGGAAGTCGAAGCCGTCTGCACGCGCGCAATGATCATCGCCCGCGGACGCTGCGTCGCCGACGACACGCCTGCGGCGCTGGCGGCACGCTCCCGCTATCACGGCGCCGTCAGCTTCCAGGTGGCGAGCAGCGCGGAGCTGGCATTGGCGCGCTCGGGAGTGGCCGCGCTGCCGGCCGCCGCATCGGTCGAAGTCGACGAACGGCGACAGCGGGTCACGGTGTTTCCGCGCGAGACCGCGGACCTGCTCGGTGCGGTCGCGCAACTGGTGGGCCGCAGCGACTTCAGTGTGCGCGGCCTGGCGCTCGAGGCCGGTCGACTCGATGACGTGTTCCGCAGCCTGACGGCAGGTGGCCGCTGATGCGCGGCGTCTGGATCATCCTGAAGCGCGAACTGGCGAGCTATTTCTCGACGCCGGTCGCCTATGTGTTCATCCTGATCTTCCTGGTGCTGTCAGCGGCGCTGACTTTTTATCTCGGCAACCTGTTCGAGCGGGGCCAGGCCGATCTCGCGCCCTTCTTCAATTTCCATCCCTGGCTGTATCTGTTCCTGATACCGGCTATCTCGATGCGGCTCTGGGCCGAGGAGCGCAACAGCGGCAGCATCGAGCTGCTGCTGACGCTGCCGGTGACATTGTGGCAAGCAGTGCTCGGCAAGTTCCTGGCGGCCTGGGCTTTCACGAGTGGCGCACTGGCGCTGACGTTCCCGATCTGGGTGACCGTGAATTACCTCGGCTCCCCCGACAACGGCGCCATCGTTGCCGCCTACTTCGGCAGCCTGCTGCTGGCCGGCGGATTCCTTGCCATTGGCTCATGCATGTCGGCGCTGACACGCAGCCAGGTTGTCGCGTTCATCCTTGCCGTCGCGCTGTGCTTCGTGTTCCTGCTGGCAGGCTTTCCGCTGGTGCTGGACCTGGTGCGCGGCTGGGCACCGGCACTGCTCGTCGATTCGATCGCATCGCTGTCGTTCCTGTCGCACTTCGAAGCGCTGGCGAAAGGGGTCGTTGATCTGCGCGACGTGCTGTACTTCGCGCTGACCATTGGGTTCTTCCTGATCGCCACGACGATTGTCCTCGACCTGAGGAAGTCCGAGTGAAGCGCTCGACGCTAGGGCTGGGTACGCTGCTGGCGCTCGCCGCGCTGTTCATCGGGCTGACTGCCCTCAGCAACTTTACGCTGCGGGGACTGCGCCTGGATCTCACCGAGAACCGGCTTTACACGCTGACGCCCGGCACGGAGCGCATCGTCCGTTCGCTCGATGAACCGGTGAACCTGTACTTCTTTTTCTCCGATGAAGCCGCCACCGCGTTGCCAGGCATCAAGACCTACGGCGCACGCGTGCGCGAGTTCCTGCAGGAGCTGGTCGCAAAGTCAGACGGCAAGCTGCGGCTGCAGGTCATCGATCCGGCGCCGTTTTCCGAAGACGAGGACCGCGCCGCCGAGTTCGGCCTGCGTGCGGTGCCGATCGGCGGCACGGCGCCGCTGTACTTCGGCCTGGCCGGCAGCAACTCCACCGATGGCTCGGCCGTGATCGAGTTCTTCGATCCAGCGAAGGAGCAGTTCCTCGAGTACGAGCTTGCGAAACTGATCCATCAACTCGGCGCGACGCAGCGTCCCGTCGTCGGCTGGTTGTCGAGCCTGCAGATGCAGGGTGGCTTCGATCCAGCGAGCGGCCAGATGACCGAACCCTGGGCCGTGCTGGCCCAGGCACAGCAGCTGCTCGATGTGAGGCAACTGCCGCCAGAACTGCAGCGTATCGACCCGGAGATCGAAGTCCTGGTGCTCGTGCATCCGAAGCAGCTCGCGGCGCAGACGCTGTTTGCGATCGACCAGTTTGCGCTGCGCGGCGGCCGGATCCTGCTGTTTCTCGATCCGCTCGCAGAGGCCGACAACTCCGGCGCAGAACCGGGCAATCCGCTGGCGGCGCTTGGCATGGATCGCGCCTCCAATCTCGGACCCCTGCTCACGGCGTGGGGCATCAAGTTCGACCCGCAGCACGCGATCGGTGACCTGAACCTGGGACTGACGGTCAGCATGCAACCCGGACAGACACCAAGCCGGCACATCGGGATCCTGGGCCTCGACGCGACCCGTCTCGATCCTGCGGACATCGTCACGGCGGGCCTGTCGAACATCAATGTCTCGTCGATCGGCTACCTGGAACCATTGCCGGACTCTGCGCTGCAATGGACGCCGTTGCTGCAGTCGAGCAGCGAGGCGGGACTGCTGCCGGTCGACCAGTTTGCGATGCTGATGGATCCGGCAACGCTGCGCGATGGCTTCACGGTGACCGGTCAGCGCTACACGCTGGCGGCGCGGATCACCGGCAATATCAAGTCCGCTTTTCCGGATGGTCTATCGAATGTGGGAACCGCAACGGCGGGCAACGAAATCCTGAGCAACTCGTCAGCGCCGCTGAATCTGCTGGTCGTGGCCGACAGCGACCTGCTGTCGGACTTCCTGTGGGTTCGGCAGCAGAACTTCTTTGGCCAGCGCGTCGCCCAGGCCTGGGCCAACAACGGCGACTTCGTCTGGAACGCACTCGACAACCTCGCCGGCAGCAGCGACCTGATCGGAGTTCGCGGCCGTGCGACGTTCTCCCGACCATTCGATCGCGTACAGGCGCTACGCAGTGCTGCCGAGGACCGCTTCCGCGACAAGGAAGTCGAACTTGAACAGCAGCTGGCAGGCACCGAAGAGCGGCTTGCGGCACTCGAGTCGCAGGGCGCTGATGGCAGCGGGCTGATTCTCTCGCCGGAGCAATCCGCGGAGATCGAGCGCTTCCAGGCGGAAAAGCTGCGCATCCGCAAGGAACTGCGCGATGTGCGCCTCGGACTCGACCAGGATATCGAAGCGCTCGGCAATCGCGTCAAGCTGCTCAACGTGCTGGTCGCGCCGGCGATCTTCGGACTGCTGGCGCTGTCGATCGCGTTCTGGCGTCGGCGCCGCCATGCCGCCATCGTGCAGTTGCATGCAGACAGACAGAGGCCTGCGGCGTGAGTCCGACCCGATTGCTGCTGCTCGCGATCAGCGCCCTGCTGGTCATCAGCGGTGCGGCCTGGCTGTCTTCGCAGCGACATCTGGAGCGCGCCATCGAGCAAGGCGCGCCGCTGCTGGTCGGACTGCGGGATGCCGTCAACGACGTCACCGAGATCCAGTTGTCTGGCGCCGGGGATGGTCGCGTGACCCTGCGTCGCGACACCGCGGGTTGGCAGCTGGTTGAACGGAGCTTCGCGGCGGACAGCAACGCGGTCCGCAAGCTGCTGTTGAACCTTGCGGACCTGCGCATCGTCGAAGAGAAAACTTCTGACCCCGCGCGCTACGCAACGCTCGGGGTCGAACCGCTCAGCGATGCGCAAGCTTCCGGCGTGCGTGTCGATGTCCGCGCGGAGGGCAACAGCTGGTCGGTCATCCTCGGCAACGACCGCGGGCTCGAGCGGATCTATGCGCGTCGCAGCGACGCCGCACAGAGTTTCCTGGTCACGCCAGCCCCTGCCCGCGAGCTCGACGCGAAACGCTGGCTCGATACGCAGCTGCTGCAGATCACGGCGGATCGGATCCGACGCGTCAACGTTAGGACAGGCGGCGCAACGGCCTACGGCGTCGCGCGCGAGGCACCCACACAAGCGGCCCTGTCGGTCGAGCCGCTGCCACCCGGACGCAAGTTGACCACCGAAACGGCACCGGCGGCACTGACCGAGGCGTTGGTCGATCTGCGATTCGAAGACGTGCGCATCGAGGCCGAGCCGCTTCGCACGATCAGCAGCGAGACGCGGTTCGAGACCTTCGATGGCCTGGAGGTCGTATTCGAAGGCGTCGGTGAGCCGCAGGGCCGCTGGGTGCGGATTGAAGTTCGCGCCCTGCCCGCCGCAGAAGCCGCGGCGCGCGAACTCGCGCAATCGCTGGCGCAGCGGTTGGCGCACCGCGAGTTCCAGCTTGTGGGGTTTCACTACGCGGCGATCTTCAAGCCGCTGGAATCGATGCTACAGAGCCGTTAGCGCGTCCGGGCGATCAGCAGCAGTGCGCTGGCCCCCATCAATGCCGCCGGAATCCAGGCCGTCACGATCGGATTCAGATTGAACACTACGGCGCCGCTTTCAAGTGTCTGTTGCAGCAAAAAGAAACCCACACCGAGCAGCAGACCGAGCAGCGTGCGCGCACCGGAACCGGCAGCGCGCAGTGATCCGAACACGAACGGCACGGCCAGCAGCGCGGCGAAAACGATCGCGACGTTGCGCGCGATTCGCGACCAGAACGCGAACACTGCCGAGTCGGCGTTGATCTCGTTGGCACGAAGATTGTCGATCAGCCGATACAGCGTCTGCGTGTCGAGCTGCGCCGGATCGCTGGCCGCCACCGCGAGGAATTCCGCGCTGATGCTCGAATCGAGGCTGCGAGTCGGCGCCTGCGTCGTCTGCACGCTGTCGCCTTCGAAGCGGCTCTCTTGATACTGCGTGAGGCTCCACCTGCCGCTGGCATCAGTCTGTGCAACCTTTGCCCGGCCGATCGACCGCAGACGATTCTGCGACGACAGCTCGAAGATCATCATGCCATCGAAGCTGTTGCGGCCGGACTGCTGGGCCACGTTGAGCAATCGGTCGCCGTCCCGCACCCAGGCACCGCCACGGCCGGCAAAGCTGATGCTGTCGAACTTGTTGAAGGCCTTCTGCTGTTTTGCCAGCTGCTGCAACGGTGGTGCCAGCCAGTCACCGAGCAGCGTTCCGATCAGCGCCAGCACCAGACCTGCGAGCAAGGTCGAACCGGCGAAACGCCAGACCGAGATGCCGGAGACGCGCATGATCGTCAGTTCGCTGCCGCGAGCCAGCGCACCGAGGCCGGTCAGTGAGCCGATCAGTACGCCGATCGGCAGCAGCTCCCAGGCGCTCTGCGGCAGGTTCAGCAGCACGAACCACAGCGCATCGCCAGCAGAGTAGGTGCCGACGCCGATATCGTCCTGCTGGCCGAAGAACAGAAACAGCGAAGCGAGCAGCATCAGCACCACCATGACCATCGCGACCGAGCCGAGCACGGTACGGAATACATAACGGTCGAGTCGGTTCATGCGGCGACCGTAGGCGTTTTCCGGTAGCGCCACCGCGCGCGCCATGCTGGCGCGCGGATCACGACTACACCGAACGCAATCACCACAGCGTGCACCCACCACAAACCGAGCCAGTCAGGCGTGACGCCGCGTGCGATCCAGACCTTGGCGGCCGACATCAGGCTGATGTAGACAAAGTAGACGAGGATCGCGAGCCCGACGCGCCCATAGCGACCTTGCCGGGGCCTAAGTCGCGCCAGCGGGATCGCGAGTGCCGTCAGCACCAGCGCCATGACCGGAATACCGACCCGCCAGTGCCACTCGGCGCGCTCAGCCAGATCGGCGCTGTGCATCAGTGCGCCGGTCGGCATTGTGTCTGCTTCGTTCGGGATCAGATCGAAGGCCGGCACCCGCACAGGAATGATGTTCTCGTCGAACTCGACGATGCGAAATTGCGGTTCGCCCGGCACGCCTTCATAGCGCGCGCCTTTGTAGAGCGTCATCGTATGCAGCCGACCGTCGTTGCTGAGCACATGAGTGGCCCGCTCGGCGACGGCAACCTCTACCCGGTCGCCGTCGCTGCGCTGGACGAACACACGCAACAGATCTCCGTTGGCTGACTGCGCCTGCGCATAGACGACCGTGCTGCCACCACCGAAGCTGCGAAACCGCCCCGGAGTGATCATCGCGAACTGGCCTATTCGTGCGGCCTCACCGCGCATTGCAAGCACCCGGTTTGCCGCGGCTGGAGCAAGCTCGAGCGTGATCCATGTCAGTGCGACCATCACGGCTGCCGCAAGCGCCAGCACCGGGACATAGATGCGCCACGGTTGCGCACCGCAGGACTGCGCCGCGACCATCTCGCTGTCGTGATAGAGCCGCCCAAGCGCGAGCACGACACCGAGCAGCAAGCCGATGGGCACCAGCACGGTCAGGTTCTGCAAGGTGCCGAGCAGCACCAGCTGCAACAGCACTTCGCGCGGGAACTGCGCTTCTGCCGCCCGCGCCAGCACCCGCGTAATCTGATTGGTCAGAAGGACGATCAGCAGCACGCTGGTGACGACGAGCCAGCTGCCGAGCACTTCGCGAAAGATGTACCGGTTCAGGATGCGCATCGCTACACTACTTTGCCACAGTCAGTGCCCTTTTCCGCGAGCGGGACTCATGCGTTTCAACGTTTTTTCCAAAGGCTTTTGCAGGCTCAAGGTCGATTGCCTGGTTGTCGGCGTTTTCGACGACGGCGGACTCAGCGAGGGCGCTCGCGAGATCGACACAGCCTGCAAGGGTGCGATCGCGCGACTCGTCAAACGTGGCGACTTTGCCGGGCGCGCCCACGACACCTTGCTGATGACTGACCTGGCGGGCCTTGGCGCCGCGCGAGTCTTGCTGGTCGGCCAGGGGTCGCGCGCCAGCCTGAATCGTCGGCAATGGCGACGCGCGATGCTCGCCGCGACGACCGCGCTGGCCAAGACCCGCGTCCGCAGCGCAGCCTTTTCGCTGGCCAGGCCAGCCGCCGCAGAGCTCGATGACTACCTGCTTGGTCGCAGCTCCGCGGAGCTCGTGCAAAGCGCGCTGTATCGCGTCAATGATCAGAAAACCGTTCGCAGACCGAAGCCCTCGCCACTTGATCGGGTGTGGATCGGTCCCGTGAAGAATGTGGCAGCCCGCGAAAAGCTCGCCCTGCAGCACGGCGACGCGCTGGCGACAGGTCAGCGCCTGGCGCGTGATCTCGGCAATCTTCCTGGCAACATCTGCACCCCTGGCTACCTGGCGAAGACTGCGCAGCAGCTTGCGAAGCAGCATGAGAGCCTGCGCACCAAGATCCTCAACGAGGCGGCGATCCGCCGCGAAAAGATGGGTTGCTTCCTTGCCGTCACCCAGGGCAGCGACCAGCCACCCAAGTTCATCGTGATCGAATACCGCGGTGCGCCCCGCAGCGCGCCGCCGATCGTGCTGGTCGGCAAGGGCGTCACGTTCGATACCGGCGGCATCTCGCTCAAGGATCCGGGCGCGATGGACGAGATGAAATACGACATGTGCGGTGCGGCCGCGGTGCTCGGTACCATCGCCACCGTCGCGGAGCTGAAGCTGAAGCTGAACGTGGTGGCCTTGATTCCGACCTGCGAGAACATGCCGAACGGCCGCGCGGTCAAACCGGGTGACATTGCGAAGAGCGCCGCCGGCTTGACCGTGGAGATCCTCAACACCGATGCCGAAGGTCGCTTGATCCTCTGCGATGCGCTGCATTATGCCCGGCGGTTCAAGCCTGCGGCCGTGGTCGACGTGGCGACGCTGACCGGCGCCTGCGTGATCGCCCTCGGGGCACACCACAGCGGCGTGATGGGCAACAACGAGCTACTCGCGCAGGAGCTGGTGCGCGCAGGAGTTCGCGCCGACGATCGCGCCTGGCAACTACCGCTGACCGAGGAATACGGCGAGCAGCTCAAGAGCAACTTCGCCGACTTCGCCAACATCGGCGGACGCGAGGGTGGCGCGATCACTGCCGGTGCGTTCCTTGGCAAATTCACCAAGGGCCTGAACTGGGCTCATGTCGATATCGCCGGATCCGCCTGGCTGTCGGGCACACACAAAGGTGCGACGGGACGTCCGGTCGCGCTGCTGACGGATTTCCTGCTGCAGCGAGCCACGAAGGGCTGAGCCCACCCTTCGGAGCCTGCCATGGACAAGGTCTTCTCGCCGCAAGAGATCGAGCGGCGAATTTACGATAGCTGGGAGCAGTCGGGCGCATTTGCACCGGATCTCGCCCGGGTTGCCACCGGCAACAACTACTCCATTGCAATTCCGCCGCCGAACGTCACCGGCACGCTGCACATGGGGCATGCGTTCCAGGACACGATCATGGACACGTTGACGCGTTATCAGCGCATGCGCGGCCGCGCTACGCTGTGGCAGCCGGGCACCGATCACGCGGGCATCGCGACCCAGATGGTTGTCGAGCGGCAACTCAATGCCGAGGGACTGAAACGCACCGACCTGAGCCGCGATGAGTTTCTCGAGCGCGTCTGGAAGTGGAAGGAGCAATCCGGCGGCACGATCAACCGGCAGCTGCGCCGGCTCGGCGCCTCGCCCGACTGGTCGCGCGACCGCTTCACGATGGACCCGGCGCTCAGCGAAACCGTCACCGAAGTCTTTGTGCGCTTGCACGATGAAGGCCTGATCTACCGCGGCAAGCGGCTCGTGAACTGGGATCCGGTGCTGCGCACCGCGCTGTCGGACCTCGAAGTGCTGTCGAGCGAGGAAGACGGATCATTGTGGCATCTGCGCTACCCGCTGGCCGACGGTTCGGGCCAGCTCGTGGTGGCCACGACCCGGCCGGAAACGATGCTTGGCGACACCGCCGTGGCCGTCAATCCGGGCGACGAGCGCTATCGGCATCTGATCGGCAGATCGATCGAGCTGCCGATCGTCGGCAGGCTGATTCCGATCATTGCCGACAGCTACGTCGACCCTGCATTCGGCAGTGGCTGCGTCAAGATTACGCCCGCGCACGACTTCAACGACTACGAAGTCGGCGAGCGGCATGCGCTGCCGAAGATCAATATCTTTGCCGCCGACGCGTCACTGAACGACAACGTCCCTGAAGACTGGCGCGGCCTGGATCGCGCGGCGGCGCGCGCGCGCGTCGTGGCCGAGTTCGAACGCCTGCGGCTGATCGAGAAGATCGAACCGCACAAGCTGATGGTGCCGCGCGGCGATCGCTCCGGCTCGATCATCGAGCCGTACCTGACGGACCAGTGGTACGTGCGGATCGAACCGCTCGCAGCGCCGGCCATTGCGGCGGTCGAGAACGGCGCGATCCGCTTCGTGCCAGAGAACTGGACGCGCACTTATTTCGAGTGGATGCGCAACATCAAGGACTGGTGCATCAGCCGGCAGCTGTGGTGGGGTCATCGCATTCCGGCCTGGTACGACGACGCCGGCAATGTCTACGTCGGGCGCACCGAGGCCGAAGCGCGCGCGCGCGGTGGGCTCGCTGCCGAGCTGCCACTGCGGCAGGACGACGACGTGCTCGACACCTGGTTCTCGTCCGCACTCTGGCCTTTCTCGACGCTGGGCTGGCCCGCTCCGACCCCGGAGATGAAGGCTTTCTATCCGACCAGCGTGCTGGTCACCGGCTTCGATATCATCTTTTTCTGGGTCGCGCGGATGATCATGATGGGTCTGAAGTTCACCGGCGAGGTGCCGTTCCGCGAGCTCTACATCACCGGTCTGATCCGCGACTCGGACGGCCAGAAAATGTCCAAGTCCAAGGGCAACGTCATTGACCCGCTGGATATCGTCGACGGCATCGGTCTCGATGAGCTGGTGCGCAAGCGCACGACGGGGTTGATGCAACCGCATCTGGCAGCCGCGATCGAAAAGGCAACCCGCAGGGCGTATCCGGACGGTATCCCCGCCTACGGCACGGATGCGTTGCGGTTCGCCCTCGCCTCGCTCGCCACGCAGGGCGTCGACATCCGTTTCGACCTGCAACGCGTCGCCGGCTATCGCAACTTCTGCAACAAGCTCTGGAACGCGGCGCGCTTCGTGTTGCTGTCGGTCGAAAACCTGCCGCCGATCGCTGCAGCCGCGACGCCCGGCGTCGCCGATCGCTGGATTCGCGCCCGGCTCGGGGCAGCAATCCACAGCGTCGAGTCCGCGCTCGCGGACTATCGTTTCGACTACGCCGCTTCGGCGCTGTATGAATTCACCTGGTATGAGTACTGCGACTGGTATCTGGAACTGGTCAAACCCGTGCTGCAGAACGATGCGGCGCCTGCCGGCGCGCAACGCGCCGCGCGCGAGACCTTGCTTGAGGTGCTGGAGTGCCTGCTGCGGGCGCTGCACCCGCTGATGCCCTTCGTGACCGAAGAAATCTGGCAGCGCGTCGCGCCGCTGCGTTTTCCGGCTCCACAGCATCACGCAAGCTTGCTGCTGCAGGCCCCATGGCCGAACGCGTCCGAGTATCCGCCGGACCCGGCAGCAGTCAAGGACGTCGACTGGATCCGGCAGTTCGTGCTGGGAATCCGCCAGATTCGCGGCGAGATGGATATCAGCCCCGGCCGTCGCTTGAGCGTGTTGATCGAGAACGGCAACCCGTTCGATCTACGCTGCGCCCGTGAGCATGAAAGTTTGCTGTGGCGACTCGCGGGTCTCGATTCGATCCGAGCTCTCGATGCAACTGAAAGCGCACCGCCTGCGGCGACGGCGCTGCTCGGTGAGGCAAAGTTGCTGGTGCCGCTGGCCGGAGTCATCGATCCGGCGGCCGAGAACGAGCGCCTCGAGAAGCGGCTGCAGAAGTTCCGCGCCGAAGCGGCCAAAGCCCGCGGCAAACTCGCCAACGGCAATTTCGTCGCCAATGCCCCGGCGGCCGTCGTCGAGCAGGAGCGCGCCCGCATCACGGAGTTCGAGCAAGCAGTTGTCGACCTCGAACAACAACTGGCGCGGCTGCGCGCGCTGCTGGGGGCCGCATGAACGACGCGCTGCTGGCGCGCGCGGTGCAGGGCCTCGAGCAGATCATCCTCGGCAAGCCCGAGCAGTTGCGCTTGTGCGTCGCCTGCCTGCTCGCGCGCGGCCATCTGCTGATCGAGGACGTCCCAGGCGTCGGCAAGACCACGCTGGCGCACGCGCTGGCGCAGACCTTCGGTCTCGGCTGGAACCGGGTGCAGTTCACCAGTGACCTGCTGCCGGCCGACATCATCGGTGTGTCGATCTTCGATCGCGAAGCACAGGAATTCCAGTTTCGCAAAGGACCGCTGTTCACGCAGCTGCTGCTGGCCGATGAGGTCAACCGTGCGAGTCCGCGCACCCAGAGTGCGCTGCTCGAGGCCATGGAAGAACGCCAGGTCAGCGCCGATGGCCAGACCTACGTGCTGCCGGAACCGTTCTTTGTCGTCGCGACGCAGAACCCCACCGAGCAGCTCGGCACGTTCCCGTTGCCCGAGTCACAGCTCGATCGCTTCCTGATGCGCGTCGAGCTCGGTTATCCGGATGCCGCCCATGAACGCGACCTGCTGCGCGGCGGCGAACGGCGCGAGATGCTCGCGCGCGTCGAACCCGTACTCGATTCGGTCCGCGTCTGCGAGCTGCAGCGCAAAGTCCGCGGCGTGCACGTGGCCGACGCGCTGCTCGACTACCTGCAGCGGCTGCTCGCACAGACGCGTTCCAGGGCCGATATTCGCCTCGGACTCTCGCCGCGCGCCGGCCAGGGTATGGTTCGCGCTGCGCAGGCCTGGGCCTTCGTCGATGGTCGCAGCAGCGTGCTGCCCGAGGACGTGCAGGCGGTGTTCCCGTCGATCGCGTCCCACAGACTGGCGCGCAGCGCCACCAGCACGGCGCGTCTTGGGTCTGAGATCGCCGCGGAAGTACTGCGCGCCGTGGCGGTCCCGGAGTAGACAGCATCGTGTTGCAGGCCCAGCGCCACCGCCTTGAGCGTGCCATCGGCGGCTGGATCCGGCGGCGCCAGGGCGAGGATCGTCTGCCGCTGGTACTCGCCCGCCGACGCATCTACATCCTGCCGACGCGCGCGGGACTGGGATTCGGTCTGCTGTTGCTGCTGATGCTGCTCGCCGGGCTCAACTACGCCAACAGCCTTGCGCTGCTGACGACCTTCTTGCTCGCCGGCGTCGCGCTGGTCAGCCTCAATCAATGCCACCGCAACCTGCAGGGACTGCGGGTCGTGAACCTGCATGCGCCGCCTGCGTTTGCCGGCGACCCGGTGCTGATCGACATCACACTCGAGCCGCAGGAATCGACCCGCTACGCGATCCGGGTCGAGGCCGGCAATGAGTCGATCCTGCTGCCTGAGCTGCAGTCCAACTCGACGACTCGCGGCCGGCTCGCGCTGCGCCCCGCAGCGCGCGGACTGCTGCACATCGAGCGAGTGCGGATTGCGACCCGCTTTCCTTTTGGCCTGGCGCGCGCCTGGTGCTGGCTGTATCTGCCGCTGGCGATCACGATCTATCCGCGCGCCGAAGGTTCGCTGCCGTTGCCGAGCGCCGCGCAGGGGCGCGAAGGCGGCGCCACCGTAGCGGCTGCGGGTCACGACGAATGGTACGGACTGCGGCCGTTCCGCGATGGCGACTCACCGCGACAGGTCGCCTGGAAAGTCTATGCCCGTGGGCTGCCGCTGCTGGTCAAGGAGTACCGCGGCGCGGCTTCCGATTCGCTGTGGTTCGACTTCGACGTCCTCGCGCCGCTGCCGGTGGAAGCGCGCCTCGAACAGCTCGCGCGCTGGGTGGTCGAGGCCGAACGTCGCGGCGCGCGCTACGCACTGCGCCTGCAGTCGATCGAAATCGATCTCGATGCCGGTGAGGCGCACCGCGACCGCTGCCTCGGCGCTCTCGCCCGCTACGGCGCGCCGGCGGCGCAGCGATGAACCATCCGGTGCTGTGGGTCATCGCGACCTACGTCTTCGGCGTGCTGCTGCACGTCGACCGGCTGCCGTGGTGGAGCAGTGCGGCGGTCGGCGCCATTGCCGCCTGGCGGGTCGTCGCGACGCTGCGCGCGGCGCCGATGCCGAGCGCCTGGCTGCGCCTGGGCCTGGGCCTTGCGCTGCTGCTCGCCGTGCTCGCGCAGTTCAACAGCTTCACTGGGTTATCGGCGGGAACCGCGCTGCTCGCCTCAATGGGCGCGGTCAAGCTGCTCGAGACACGCACGCGGCGCGATCAGTTCATCGTGCTCGGCGTCGGCGTGTTCCTGTTGATCGCGGCCTGCCTGGACCGGCAGTCCCTGCTGCGCGTGCCGCTGTACGCAGCGCACGTCTGGCTCGCCTGCGCGGCAATGGCCGTGATCGCGACCCCGGAGGCCGCGCTCGGTGCGCGGCGCGCGTTCGCGACCTCAGGCCGAGCGATCGCCTACGCGCTGCCGATCGCGCTGCTTCTGTTCCTGCTGTTTCCGCGCGTGCAGGGGCAGATCTGGGCGCTGCCCGGCTCCGGCGCCGGGGTGACCGGACTTGCCAACGAAATGACGCCCGGTGCCATCCAGTCGTTGTCTGAATCTGACGAACCCGCGTTTCGCGTGCGCTTCATCGGCGCGCGCCCGCCATTGCAATCGTTGTACTGGCGCGGACCGGTGCTGCATGAATTCGATGGTTACACCTGGCGTCGACGCCAGGGTCAGCTCGCGCGTCGCACGGAGCTTACGTATCTCGGTGCCGCATATCGCTACCGGATCACGCTCGAGCCGCACGAGCAGAACTGGTGGTTTGCGCTCGATCTGCCCACCGGTCCGCCACAGGCCGGCGTCTTCATGACATTCGACTACCAGCTGGTTTCGATCCAGCCGGTGTCGCGACCCACGGCCTATGAGTTGACCTCGCACGTCAGCTATCGATCCACCGAGCCACTGTCCGTGCTCGGACGCCGTATCGATCTGCAGCTGCCTGAGGAACGCAATCCGCGCAGCTTGCGCCTGGCGCAGGAACTTCGCAGCCAGCATCCCGAGCCGCGCGCCCTGATCGCCGCAGTGCTCGAGCTGTTCCGCAGCGGCGGCTTCAGCTACACGCTGACGCCGCCCAAGCTCGACCTAAACTCGGTCGATGATTTCCTGTTCAATACGCGCCGCGGCTTCTGCGGGCATTTCGCGTCCGCCTTCGTGACCTTGATGCGGGCCGCAGGCGTACCGGCGCGGGTCGTGACCGGCTATCACGGCGGCGAATGGAATCCGATCGGCGGCTATTACATCGTGCGCCAGTCCGACGCGCACGCCTGGGCCGAGACCTGGATCGATGGCGAGGGTTGGGTGCGGGTCGACCCCACCGGGGTCGTCGCACCGGAGCGGCTGACGCGCGGCTTCTTCGAAGGACTGGCGGGACAAACCATCAATGCCATCGGCGGTTTGCGCAACCTGACGCTGCTGTCGAGGATCAGCCTCAGCTGGGACGCGGCCAACACCTGGTGGAAGGATCGGATCATCGAGTTCGATCTGCGCTCGCAGTTCCAGCTGCTGTCGAAGCTCGGCATTTCGGAGCCGAGCGTGCGCGTGCTGGCGCTGCTGCTGGCCGCAGCGCTGATGCTGTGGCTGCTTTGGGTCGGCATCGCCTTCGGTTTGCAGCGGCCGCGCCGGCCGCGTGACCCGCTGGCGCGCGCCTATCGCGAGTTGTGCGGCAAGCTCGCACGCGTGACGCCGCGCGAGCCGCACGAGGGCCCGCGCAGCTATGCGCAACGGCTGGCGAGCTGTAGTCCAGCTGCGGCCGAACGAGCCGTCGCACTGCTCGACCGCTACGCCGAACTGCGCTACGGCCCGCCACAAGCCGCTGAAAATACCGCGAGCTTCGCCGCGACCGTGCGGCGCCTGCGGCTTGCGCGACCGCCCCGATGAGCGGCGCGCTATGGCTGCTGGCAGTGCTGATCGCAGCGGCTGCGATGCTGCTGTGGCAAACCCGGCGACGCCGAGCGCGGCTGGCGGCACTGCATGCGCCACTGCCACCGGCATGGCGCGCGCTGCTGGAGCGCGACTGCCCGCTGTACCGGCGCCTGCCCGATGCGCTCAAACAGGAACTCGACACGCCGATCCGCGCCTTCATTGCGCGGATCCCTTTCGAGGGCTGCGATGGCCAGTTGATCACCGACCAGGTCCGGCTGCTGATCGCGGCCCCGGCCGTGCTGCTCATTCGCCGTGCAGGCTGGGCGGCCTACCGGCAGCTGTATAGCGTGCAGGTGTACCCCCAAGAATTCGAGGTCGTCGAGAGCTTCGAGGACGATCTGACCGGCGTCGTCACGGAGCATCGAGAGCAGGTAGCCGGGCAGGCCCACGACACCGATCGAATCCTGATTTCCTGGCGCGATGTGCTCGAACCGGTCGTCGGCGCTGAGCCCTACAACGTCGTGATCCATGAATTTGCGCACTACCTCGACCACAGCAGCGGCGGGCACCTCAGCGGCACGGGCTGGGATGCCGTCTGGGAGCAGGAGTTCGCGGCGCTGCGGGCTGCGGCGGAGCACGGTATCGCCTCGCTGATCGACCCCTACGGTGCCGAGGATCGCTCTGAGTTCTTTGCGGTCGCCAGCGAATGCTTTCTGGAAGCGCCGCGGCGCATGCAGGCGCAGCATCCTTCGCTGTACGCACAGCTGCGGGATTTCTACGAGCTCGACCCGGCGTCCTGGGAGGCGCGCGTTTGATCCTTGGCCGGACCCTGAGACGGACCCTCACGGACCAGCAACAGCACCAGTCCGCCGGCGACGAACAGCAGCACCAAAGAAACGATTGCAGCGCGGGAGTTGCCGGTCGTCATCGCAACGAAGGCGACCAGCAGCGGCCCCAGCACGGTCGCGAACTTGCCCATCATGTTGTAGAAGCCGAAGAACTCGCCACTGCGACCCGGCGGCACGAGCTTGCCGAACAAGGATCGCGACAGGCTCTGCACGCCGCCCTGCACGAGCCCGATCACGGTCGCCAGCGCAAAAAACTCGACGATCGTATCGAGGAAATATGCATAGAGGGTCGCTGCGGCATAGACGCTGATGCCGATCAGGATGCCGCGCCTCGCGCCGATCCGATCGCCCAGCCAGCCAAAGGCGAGCGTCGCCGGGAACGCCACGAACTGCGTCAGCAGCAAGGCCGCAAGCAGCTGCGCGGTCGGCAGCCCAAGCGCCGCGCCATAGTCGACGGCCATCTTGATGATCGTATTGACGCCGTCGATGTACAGCCAGTACGCCACCAGGAACAGCACCACTTCCCGGTATTGGCTGACATGCCGCAGGGTATCGAGCAATTGCGCAAAGCCCTGGCGGATCGCGGCGCCGGCAGCGGGAGCAGCGGCGTCAGCGGCGTCAGCTGCTGGAATGGATTCATCAACGTTCATCGCCAGCGGCAGCAGGAACAGAAACCACCAGATCGCAACGCTGATGAACGACCACCTCACGGCGTCCGCAGCATCGGCCAGCCCGAACCACTGCGGCTGCACGGTCATCAGCACGTTGAACGCAAACAGCAAGCCACCGCCGAGGTAGCCCAGCGCATAGCCGTAGGCCGAGACACGATCCAGTTCCTCGGGCAGCGCGATATCGAGCAGCAGGGCATCATAGAACACGTTGGCCGCGGAGAAGCCGATCGAACCGAACACGAACAGCACCACCGCGAACTGCCACTCGCCGCTCTCGACAAAGAACAGCAGCGCGGTGGCGAAGATGCCCAGCATCGACCAGGCGATCAGGAAACGCTTGCGACGGCCACCACGGTCCGCAATGGCGCCGAGCATCGGCGCAAGCACGGCCACGACGATACCGGCGATGCCATTGGCGATACCGAGCCTGGAGGTGCTGACCGTCGGATCCACGCCGGTGCTCCAGAAGCGCTGGAAGAACGCCGGAAAAAACCCGGCCATCACGGTCGTCGCAAACGCGGAGTTGGCCCAGTCGTACAGCGCCCAGGAGACGATCGGGCGGCGGCGATACCAGACGCTCATGACCGGTGTTATATCAGGCCTGCTCGCGGGTTTCGCGAAACACGAGATCCGGCCAGCGCTCCAGCGTCAACTGCAGGTTCACGCGGCTGGGCGCGAGGTAGACCAGCGCCCCGCTGTGATCCACGCCCAGATTGTCATGCGCCTTGCTGCGGAACTCCTCGAGCTTCCGCTCGTCGGTGCCGTAGACCCAGCGCACCGTGTGGATGCTGATGGGCTCGAACACACACTGTACGGCGTACTCATCCTGCAACCGGAACGCGACCACCTCGAACTGCAGCTGGCCGACCGCACCCAGGATCTGATCGTTGTTTCGAAGCGGCCGAAACAGTTGCGTCGCGCCTTCCTCGCACAGCTGCGCCAGACCCTTCGACAGCGCTTTGGCGCGCAAGGGGTCCTTCAACACTGCGCGGCGGAACATCTCCGGAGCGAAGTTCGGGATCCCCGTGAACACCAGCGGCTCGCCCTCCGTGAACGAGTCACCGATATTGATCGTGCCGTGGTTGTGCAGGCCGATGATATCGCCGGCATACGCTTCCTCGGCTGTCGAGCGGTCGGCCGCCATGAAGGTCAGCGCATCGGCAACGCGGATTTCCTTCGCAAGACGCACGTTGCGCAACCGCATGCCGCGCTCATAGCGACCCGAACAAAGCCGCAGAAAGGCGATCCGGTCGCGGTGACCCGGGTCCATGTTCGCCTGGATCTTGAATACGAAGCCGCTCAACTTGGGTTCCAGCGCCTGCACCTCGCGCTGTCGGGTTGCGCGCGGCTGCGGCGCCGGCGCATGCCGCACGAAGGCCTTGAGCAGCTCTTCGACGCCGAAATTGCTGATCGCCGAACCGAAGAACACCGGCGTCTGGCGTCCCGCCAGATACTCGCGCACATCGAACGCTTGGGAGGCGCCCCTGACCAGTTCGACCTCGGCATCGAAAGCCTTGGCACGATCACCGAGCAGCGCCCGACCTGCGGCGCTGTGCAACCCCTCGATCTCGAGGTTCTCGCCGACCCGGCCCCGCGCACCGGCCTCATAGACATAGATCCGGTCTTCGAGCAGATGATAGATGCCGATCAGATCGCGGCCCATACCGATCGGCCAGGTGATCGGTGCCGTGGCGATGCGCAGCACGGTTTCGATTTCATCGAGCAGCTCGATCGGCGAGCGACCCTCGCGATCGAGCTTGTTGATGAACGTCATGATCGGCGTGTCCCGCAGCCGGCAGACGTCCATCAGCTTGATCGTGCGCTCCTCGACACCCTTGGCGCAGTCAATGACCATCAGCGCCGAATCGACCGCCGTCAGGGTACGGTAGGTGTCCTCGGAGAAATCCTCGTGGCCGGGCGTATCGAGCAGGTTGACGATGCAATCCTTGTACGGGAACTGCATCACCGACGAGGTCACGGAGATGCCGCGCTGCTGCTCGAGCCGCATCCAGTCGGACGTCGCATGACGGGTTGCCTTGCGACCCTTGACCGTGCCCGCCATCTGGATCGCACCGCCGAACAGCAGCAGCTTCTCGGTCAGCGTCGTCTTGCCCGCATCGGGATGCGAAATGATGGCGAACGTGCGCCGCCGCGCAATCTCGGCCTCGAGTGCGCTCATGGCAGCAGTCGCAGTCTCAGTACCGCGGCATCCTCGCGTCCACCGATCGCCTGATAGTAGCCGCGCCGCAGCCCGACGCGCTGGAATCCCAGCGCCTGATAGAGCCGGATCGCGGCGGTATTGGTCGGTCGCACTTCAAGAAAGGCATGGCCCATGCCCGCAGCCCGCGCGCGATCCAGCAGATGATCGAGCAGGCGGCGTCCCAGCCCCACGCATCGATACTCTTCGGCGATGCACACGTTCAGCACATGCGCTTCGCCAGCGCCGACACTGAGGATGCCGTGGCCGATGATGTGCGGCCCGACCTCGACCACCCGGCAGATATAGCCCACCCGCACACAGTCCCGGAAAATCCCTTCGCTCCACGGGAACTGGTAGCACGCCCGCTCCACCTTGACGACCGACGCCACGTCGGCTTCTTCCATCGACCGGATCAGGATCTCCGGCATCGGCTGCAACATCTCGGGTGCAGTGGCCATGCGTCAGCTCACCGCTCGTGGTGGAGTCTGTTCAAACGTGCGGCGGGCGAACTTCAGGTCTTCCCAGGCCTTGCGCTTCTCACTCGGCGAGCGCAGCAGGTAGGCTGGGTGGTAGGTCACCACCAGCGGCGTTGCGAACTCGCCAAACGAATGCACCTGGCCGCGGAGGCTCGCCAGCGACTGCTGCGTCGCAAGCAGATTCTGCGCCGCGATCTGTCCGACGCACAGGATGATCCGCGGCCGCAGCAGCGCAATCTGCCGCGACAGATACGGTAGGCACTGCGCCACTTCGTCAGTCTGCGGATCGCGATTGCCGGGCGGCCGGCACTTCAGCACATTGGCAATGAACACCGTTTCACGTTCGAGGCCAATGGCTTGCAGCATCGCGGTCAGCAACTGCCCGGCGGGTCCGACAAACGGTTCACCCTGGCGATCTTCCTCGGCGCCCGGCGCCTCGCCGACCAGCAACCATTCGGCCTGCTCGCTGCCGGTGCCGAATACCGTCTGCGTGCGCCCGGCATGCAAGCTGCACTGTGTGCACTGGGCAACGGCGCGCCGCAGGACCGCCCAATGCTCCGCGACAGGCTGTACTGGCGCTCTCGGCGCCCATAGCGCGCGACGCACGTATTGGTCGATCCCGAGGGCCGCCAGATACTGCACCCGGGCCTGCGCACCGGGCATCAGTTCGCCGCCCCGGCAGCACTGTCGCGCAACGCGCGCTTCACTCGACGCGCCAGCCACAGCACCGGTGGCGACCAGGCGAACACCAGAAACATAGACAGCAGCATCGTCGGCGGCTCGGCGAAGATCAGCGCCAGAAACAGCGGCACGAAGAGGTAATACGCGAACTTTACCCGGCGATCCCACTCCACCTGCTTCAGACTCGGGTATGGAAAGCCGGAAACCATCAGCGCGCCGGCTGTCACGGTGACCGAGAACGTCAGGATAAGGCCTATCAGGCCAGGTTCGCGCCACTCGCTCGAGAACCAGACGAACGCGGCGACCATCGCGGCCGCCGACGGACTCGGCAGACCCTCGAAGTAGCGCTTGTCGAGTCCCGACGAACGTGAGTTGAAGCGCGCCAGCCGCAGTGCCGCGCAAACTGCATAAATGAACGACGCGATCCAGCCGAACTGAGCCCAGCTCTGTCCATACTCGGCGATCCGTTCGACGCCCCACTGGTAGGCAACGACTGCCGGCGCGACGCCGAATGCCACCATGTCGGCCAGGCTGTCGTACTCCTTGCCAAAGCTGCTTTCGGTGCCGGTCCAGCGCGCGGCGCGGCCATCGAGGCCGTCGAAGATCATCGCCAGGAAGATCGCACCGCCGGCGCGCGCAAAGTCGCCGTTGATCGCCGAGACGATCGCGTAGAACCCGCAGGCCAGGCAGGCGGTCGTCAACAGGTTCGGCAGCAGAGCGATTCCGCGGCGGCCCCTGACTCGGGCGGCAAGATCAGGTTTCACGGGGCCGGATGATAGTGGGGCACCGTGGCCGCCACAACGTCCGCCCCTGCTAATATTGCCGTTTTGCCGAAGGCGGTCCGAACCCATGCGCTGGTCGCGATATCCGATCAATACCGTCAAGGAAACGCCCGCCGAGGCCGAAGTGATCAGCCACCAGCTGATGCTGCGCGCCGGGCTGATCCGCAGGCTGGCGGCGGGCATCTACACCTGGACCCCGTTTGGCCTGCGCGCGCTCCGGAAGGTCGAGCGAATCATCCGCGAGGAGATGGATCGGGCCGGCGCACTCGAATTGCTGATGCCCGCGGTACAGCCGGCGGAACTGTGGCAGGAAAGCGGCCGCTGGGAGGAATACGGGCCGGAACTGCTGCGCCTCAAGGATCGGCATCAGCGCGACTTCGTGATCGGACCGACCCACGAGGAAGTCATCACCGATCTGGCGCGCCGCGAACTCAAGAGCTACCGGCAGCTGCCGGTGAATTTCTACCAGATCCAGACCAAGTTCCGTGACGAGATCCGGCCGCGGTTCGGCGTGATGCGCGGCCGCGAATTCATCATGAAGGACGCCTACTCCTTCCACGCCGACGCGGCTTCCCTGCAGCAGGGCTACGAAGCGATGCACGCCGCGTATACGGCCATGTTCACGCGCATGGGTCTGGATTTCCGCGTCGTGCAAGCGGATACCGGCGCCATCGGCGGCAACGCCTCGGAGGAGTTCCAGGTACTGGCCGACTCCGGCGAGGACGCGATCGCGTTCTCAGACGGCGATGCGTTCGCGGCGAATCTGGAGCTGGCGCCGGCGCTGCCGCCCCAGGAAGCGCGAGCGGCACCTGTCGCCGCCCTGACCCGCGTGGCGACACCCGGCCAGCGGACGATCGCCGAGATCTCCGCCTTCCTGAAGATCGACGCGGCGCGCACGGTCAAGCTGCTGCTCGTCGACGGTGCAACGACGGGCGTCGTGGGGCTCCTGATCCGTGGCGATCATGAACTGAACGCCGTCAAGGCACAGAAGATTGCCGCGGTGGCGACTCCGCTGCGCATGGCAAGCCCTGCTGCGATCCTGGCCACCACGGGCTCAGCACCCGGCTTCCTCGGCCCGGTGGGCCTGCAGTGCCCGCTGGTCGTCGATCATGCCGCGGCTGCCATGGCCGACTTCGTCTGTGGCGGCAATGAGCCGGACCTGCACCTGACCGGCGTCAACTGGGGCCGCGATCTGCCCGAACCCGCGACGGCGGACCTGCGCAACGTCGTCGATGGCGACCCCAGCCCGACCGGCACGGGGCGACTGCGGATTCGCCGCGGCATCGAGGTGGGTCACATCTTTCAGCTCGGCTGCAAGTACAGCGACTCGATGAAGGCAACCGTACTCGATGACACCGGTCGCAGCGTGCCGATGTTCATGGGCTGCTATGGCATTGGTGTGACGCGGGTCGTCGCCGCGGCGATCGAACAGAATCACGATGCAGCGGGCATCATCTGGCCAGAGCCAATCGCCCCCTTCGAGGTCGTCATCGTCCCCATGAATGCCCAGAAATCTCCGCGCGTGCAGGCCACCAGCGATCAGCTGTACCTCGAGCTGGGCGCCGCCGGAATCGACGTGCTGCTCGATGACCGCGATGCGCGGCCGGGCGTGAAGTTCGCCGATGCCGAGCTGATCGGAATCCCGCACCGGATCGTTGTTGGCGACCGCGGGCTCGATGCCGGCACGCTCGAGTATCGACACCGTCGCGCCACTGACAACGAAGCGCTGCCTTTGGCGCAGGTCAAGGAGCTGCTGCTTGCGAAACTTGCGCGCTGACCGACCTCGGGCAGTGGGCCTGGCACTCGCAGCCGCTGCACTGGTCGGCATGATGGCCGTCGCAGCCGACGTCGCGCGCGCCGACCCGCAGCGCGATCCGGAGTTGCGCGCGATTGTCGAGGGCGCGATCAACGAAGCTCAATGCTTCGTCGATGAGTTTGACTCCGAGGTCTGGTTCAAGATGATGGAGCCGCGTCTGCGGCGCATCGTCACCGACCAGAACGAGCGGGTCGAGATCCTGCAAACCGTGTTCTGCGAGGCGCACCGCCCCGGTGAGAAGCGCCTGCCGCCGGGACTCGTGCTCGCGATCATCGATGTCGAGAGCCGTTTCAATCGCTGGGCCGTCTCGACTGCCGGTGCCGTGGGCCTGATGCAGGTCATGCCGTTCTGGCCTGAGGAGCTCGGCATGAAGCGCTCCCAGCTCGTGCGGATACGCGAGAACATCAAGATGGGGACGGCCATCTACCGCTACTACCTCAAGCGCGAACGCAACGACGTCGCGAAGGCACTGGCGCGCTACAACGGCAGCGTCGGCCGGCGCTGGTACTCGGACCTCGTGATCAATCGCTGGACCCGCTGGAACGGCGCCGATGATCTCGGCCTGCCGCCAGGGCAGCCGGCACTGCGGTACAGCTCAGACCAATGACCGAAATTCTGGTGTTGTTTTACTCGCGCAAGGGCGCCACCGCCGAGCTTGCACGCCAGGTGTGCCGGGGCGTCGAGAGCGTCGCCGGCGCGAGCGCCCGCCTGCGCACGGTGGCTCCGATCAGCGCCGAGAGCGAGCGACCCGTCAAGGCCGTACCCGACGCGGGAGCGCCCTATGCAACGCTTGCGGACCTGCGCGAAACCTCCGGTCTGATCTTGGGCAGCCCCACCCGCTTCGGCAACATGGCCGCGCCCATGAAGCACTTCCTCGACGGCACGTCGGCGCTGTGGCTCGACGGCTCCCTGGCCGGCAAGCCGGCGGGCGTGTTCACGTCGAGCGAAAGCCTGCATGGCGGCCAGGAATCGACCCTGCTGACGATGATGATTCCGCTGCTGCACCACGGGATGTATCTGGTCGGCGTGCCGTTTACGGAACCTGCCCTGACAGAGACCCGCTCGGGTGGTACACCCTATGGCGCCTCGCATGCGGCCGGCGTTGCCGGCGTTGCCGGTGTGGCTTCGCTCAGCGAGCACGAACAGATCGTTGCGCGCGCACTGGGTCGGCGCATCGCCGAACTTGCCGCGACCCTCAATCGAGGCCGAGAACCTCGCGAATGAAGGGCACCGTCAGGCGCCTTTGGGCAGCAAGCGCCGCCACATCCAGCGTGTCGAGCAGGTCGCACAGCGTAGCCAGCCCGCGCGGTGCGCGGCGCTGCAGGTAGGCAATCGTCTCATCGGGCAGCTCGATGCCGCGCTGCGCGGCGCGGCGGCGCAGCACCTCGGCCCGCCCCGCGTCGTCCAGCGAATGCAACCGATACACGGCTGCGGCCGAGAGCCGTGATCCGATATCGGCCAGCAGCCAAGGCAGCGTGGTCGGCGCCACCGATGCGGCCACCAACAGCAGCGCACGCCGTTCTTCGAGTTCGCGGTACAGGGAAAAAAGCGCGCGCTCTGCGGCAGCGTCGCCGGCGACGGCGTCGATGTCGTCGATCGCCAGGGTGTCGAGCCGGTGCCAGCCAGCGAGCTGCTCCGACATCGCGCCAGCGACGGCCGCAAGCGGCAGATATCCCGCACGTCGCCCCGCACTGGTGCTCGCGGCACATGCGGCCTGCAGCAGGTGCGAGCGGCCGCTGTCCGCGGGACCATGCAGCCAGATCACGCCCTGCCCCGCAACCACGGCCGTCTGCAGCGCAAGCGTGGCCTCGCGATTCGCGTCATCGACGACGAACGACTCGAACGTGCTGCGCTCACGCAGCGCGAGCCTCAGCGGCAATTGCGCGAACCCTGCCGGATGGCTCATCTGGCGGGTCCAACCGGCAGCCACCACGCCCGCCTGACGAATCGCGCCAGGTAGCCCGCACCCGAGCCGAGGGTTGTGGCAAGCACCACCCACGCGAACACCGTCATCAGGATCGGCGGCACAACGCCACTGGCCGCCTGCACGATCGCACCCAGGATGAACAGGATCTGCAGCGCGGTATTGATCTTGGAAAGGATCGACGGCTGGCCGTGCAGGTGGCCGAACCAGACGCGAAACAGCAAGGCCCCGAGTCCGATCATCACATCGCGCCCGATGGCCGCAGCCGCGAGCCACCAAGGGAGCAGGTTCATCCAGCTGGCGGCGATGAACACCGTCACCAGCAGCAGCTTGTCAGCCAACGGATCGAGGAACTTGCCGAGCGCTGACGTCCAACTGAAACGCTTGGCCAGATAGCCGTCGATGCCGTCGGAAATCGCTGCGATCGCGAACAGGACGAGAGTCAGCGAATAATTCTGCGCTTCGAGGCTCGCAAGGATCGGCCAGATCAGTGCAATGCGCGCCAGGCAGATCAGGTTCGGCAGATGACGCATCGGTTGACGAAGACTTCAATCGCGGAGCAGTTCGTAGACGAGCCGTGGCCCGTCTACCGCAACCGCGCGCAGCCGCGTCTGGCCCTGCAATGAGCCGGCCAGTACGCCGCTGCCGCCCCGCGCAACGACCTTGAACAGCGCCGTGGTTCCGGTCGCCTCGAGCAGCGTCACACTGTCGACACCCAGCGCGCCGGCCAGCACGCGTTCGGCTGCGACATAATCGCGCAGCGACCCGACCCCGCTCACTTCGACCCAGGTTTCGAGCTCGGGCTGCGCCATGAATTCGCGTGCCGTACTTGCCAGTGCGTCAGTCGCACCGTGGATGCCATCGCTCGCGCCACCGACGAAGCTCTCAGACGACGCTGCAGTGACCAGCGACCAACGCCAGGAGTCGACGACGCCAGCGTCCACGCCTTGCCCGGCGAGGACTGCGTCCGCTTCGAAGCGCGCCGCCGCGGCCAGCAGCGACTGCGTTCCCGTGTCGCCCGTCGGCAGGCCCGCCGCATCTGCGGTCATGATCACAATCGGCAAGCCGCGCTGCAGAGCGGTCGATTCGAGCAGCGCGCGAATATCCGCGAGCTTCGCCACGGCGGGCACTTCACCCAGCACCACGAGCACGACCGGCCGTTCGGCAGGCCAGAGCCGTACGCCCCCCTCCGTGATGGCCCGTTCGAGCGCACCTGCGTCATAGACGACCTGCAGCCCGCCCGGGGCAGGTCGGAACAGCTGCACATAGCGCCTTGGATCAGCGAGCAGTGGTGCCAAGGCCGGATCGGCATCGGCATCGCGTCGGCCGGTCGCGCGCACCAGCGCGGTACGCAGGCCGACCTCGAATGTGCCAGTCGCCTCGGCGCCTGCGGCAAATACCTCGAAGGGTTTGACCAGCTGCGCCGCAGTCGCAAGCGGCGCCACCAGAGCAGCCCCTGCACACAGCAGGCATCCGAAAGCGGCATTGATCCGGGACTGGCGCATCCTTCGGCTATTATACGCACCCGCCACGGGCGACGGCCCCGACAACCATGACAGACCCATCCCGCAAGTCCGTGACCTATCGAGATGCCGGGGTCGACATCGACGCTGGCGAAGCTCTGGTCGACCGCATCAAGCCGATGGTGCGGCGAACGCACCGACCGGAAGTGCTGGGCGGCATCGGCGGCTTCGGCGCGCTGGTGGAACTACCCGTCGGGCGCTGGCGCCGCCCGGTGCTGGTCTCCGGCACCGACGGCGTCGGCACCAAGCTGCGCCTCGCGATCGATATGGGTCGACATCAGACGATCGGCATCGACCTGGTCGCGATGTGCGCCAACGATGTCGCAGTCTGCGGCGCGGAACCGCTGTTCTTTCTGGACTACTACGCGACCGGCCGTCTATCCGTGCCGGTCGCCGCGAGCGTCATCGAAGGCATCGCCGAAGGCTGCGTCCGAGCTGGCTGCGCGCTGGTCGGCGGCGAAACGGCCGAGATGCCGGGTCTGTACCAGGGCGACGACTATGACCTCGCCGGCTTCTGCGTCGGTGTCGTGGAGAAGGAAGCCATTCTCGATGGGAGTGCAACCCGCGCTGGCGATCTGATCATCGGCATGGCCTCATCCGGCGCGCATTCCAACGGCTATTCGCTGATCCGCAAGCTCATCACCGACAGTGGTGCCGTCCCTGCGACGTCGATTGCCGGGCGATCGTTGTTCGATCGCCTGCTTGAACCGACGCGAATTTATGTCAAAAGCATGCTGGCGCTGACCCGTGCCGTCGGCGTGCGCAGTTTTGCCCACATCACCGGTGGCGGTCTGCTCGAGAACATTCCGCGGGCCTTGCCAAAGGGACTCGAGGCGGTGCTCGAGCGCGACCACTGGCCGCGCGATCCGCTGTTCGACTGGCTGCAGCACACGGGCAACATCACCGACACCGAAATGCACCGCACCTTCAACTGCGGCGTTGGCATGATCGTGATCGTACCGCCCGAGTCTGCTGCCGAATCCCTAGCCGTGCTGCAAAGCCTGGGGGAAACCGCCTGGGTGATCGGCAGCGTGCGCAGCGGGCCGAACGGCGCCTTGGTCGTTTGAAGCTGCCGCAAATATGACCGCGACCGAATGCGTCTCGCAATCCTGATTTCCGGCCAGGGCAGCAACATGCAGGCGCTGGCGCTCGCCTGTCAGCGCGGGCAGATCGACGCGCAAGCCATCCGTGTCTTCTCTGATCGCGCCGACGCAACCGGCCTTGCGCTTGCAGCCAGCCTCGGTTGCGCGTCTGAAGCGATCCCCGCCCATGACTACCCGACACGCGCGGCATTCGAGCAGGCACTCGAGCGCTCGCTGGTGAAATTCGCACCTGCGACGATCGCGCTCGCCGGATTCATGCGGGTGCTGTCCGGTGAGTTCGTCGCCAGACGCCTGGGGCAGATGGTGAACATCCATCCGTCGCTGCTGCCGCGTCACAAGGGCCTGCATACCCACCGCAAGGTCCTGCAAGCCGGTGATTCCCAGCATGGTGCGACCGTGCATTTCGTGACGCCCGAACTGGACGGCGGACCGGCCATCCTGCAGGCGCGCCTTGCCGTGGCGCCACAGGACGACGAGGCGCAGCTTTCAGCACGGGTTCAGGCCTGCGAGCACATCATCTATCCGCGCGTCGTCGGCTGGCTGTCGCGCGACCAATTGTGCCTGCGGGACGGAATGCCCGAGCTCAACGGCGAACGAATGCACCAGCCGCTGGTAGAGGATTTCTAGACTTCAATGATGCTGCAGTTTCTCAAGTCCGCCGCCGCGCTCGCCGCGCTTTCTCTGCTGGTGCCGCTTGCCACGGCGCAGGCGCCAGCGCCGCAGGCTTTCGCGGCCACCTATTCGGTCGAGTGGCGGGGGCTGAAGGCGGCCACCAGCACCTTGCAGCTGCAGCAGACGGGTCCGGGCCAGTTCACGTATGCGTCGCGCAACCATGCGCGCGGGCTGTTCAGCATTGCGTTTCCCGACGAAGTCGCGCAGACCAGCGAGCTGCGCATCGACGCTGCGGGTGTTCGGCCGATGCGCTTTCGCGGCGATGACGGCTCGGACAGCAGCAAACGCGATGTGACACTCGATTTCGACTGGCAGCGTAATCGCGTCACCGGCATGGCCGAGGACAAGCCCGTCGATCTGAAACTCCCGGCCGGCACACAGGATCCGATGTCGATCCAGATCGCTTTGATGGTTGCGCTGGCCGCCGGCGAACAACCGAAGTCATTCTGGATGGTCGACAAGGACCAGCTGAAGGAATATCTCTACGAGCGCGAAGCCGATGTGCGCATCAAAACGGTAGCGGGGGACTTCGACACCCAGGTCTGGGCCAGCCGACGCCCGAACTCGAATCGCGTCACGCGCGCCTGGTATGCGCCGAGTCTCGGTTTCGTGCCGGTCGAGGCCGAACGCACCCGTGATGGCAAGATCGAATGGCGAATGCGCCTCAGGTCTTTGGCAAAGTAACGCCGACCTGTCCCTGATACTTGCCGCCGCGATCGCGGTAGGAGGTGCCGCAGACCTCGTCGCTCTCGAAGAACAGCATTTGCGCGACGCCCTCGTGGGCATAGACCTTCGCTGGCAGCGGCGTGGTGTTCGAAAACTCCAGCGTCACGTGTCCCTCCCACTCCGGTTCAAGCGGCGTGACGTTGACGATGATGCCGCAGCGCGCATAGGTCGACTTGCCGAGGCAAACCGTCAGCACGCTGCGCGGAATCCGAAAGTACTCGACCGTCCGCGCCAGCGCGAACGAGTTCGGCGGAATCAGGCAAACGTCGGCATGCACGTCGACGAAGTTCTTTTCATCGAACTGCTTCGGATCGACGATGGTCGAGTTGATGTTCGTGAAGATCTTGAACTCGCTCGCGCAGCGTACGTCATAGCCGTAGCTCGAGGTGCCGTATGAAACGATGCGCCGACCGTCAGCCGTACGGACCTGCTCGGGCGCAAACGGTTCGATCATCCCGTGCTCGGCTGCCATCCGGCGTATCCAGTGGTCCGACTTGATGCTCATGTGTCCTCAACGACTATTTTCGGAAAGACCTTGCTGCGGTCCCGGCTGCGGCGCGCGAGTTCCGCTGCCGTGCGGCGTGCAAGGTCGAAATAGGCTTCTGCCCGGGTGCTGGCAGGCTCGGCAACGACCGTAGGGGTGCCGCCATCGGCGTGCTCGCGAATCAGCGCATCGAGTGGCAACTGCCCGAGCAGCTCGGTGCCGTACTGGGCGGCCATCCTTGCGCCTCCGCCACTGCCGAAAATCGCCTCGGCGTGGCCGCAGTTCGAACAGACGTGGGTGCTCATGTTCTCGACGATGCCGAGCACCGCGACGTTGACCTTCTCGAACATCTTCAAGCCCTTGCGGGCATCGGCCAACGCGATGTCCTGGGGAGTCGTGACGATGACTGCACCGGCAACCGGCACGCGCTGCGACAGGGTCAGCTGGATGTCGCCCGTTCCCGGCGGCATGTCCACGACGAGATAGTCGAGGTCGCCCCAGTCGGTCTCGGTCAGCAGCTGGTTCAGCGCCGACGTGACCATGGGTCCACGCCAGACCATCGGCTGCTCCGTATCGACGAGAAAGCCAATCGACATCGCCACCACGCCATGCGCCTGCAGCGGAATCAGCCGCTTGCCGTCGCGGGTGCCCGGCTTCTGGCCGGCGAGCCCGAGCATGATCGGCTGACTCGGGCCATAAATATCGGCGTCCAGCATGCCGACCCTGGCCCCTTGTGCGGCCCAGGCGAGCGCCAGATTGACCGCGACCGTCGACTTGCCAACACCGCCCTTGCCGGAAGCAACGGCGACGACGTTCTTGATGGTCGGGAGCGGCGTCAGGCCCCGCTGCACGCTGTGCGCGATCAGCCGTGAACGCAACTTGAGATCAATCCCGGCATCGACACCGGCACTGGCCAGATGCGCCTGCAAGGCCTGTCGGAGCGACGACTCATAGCCGCCAGTGGGATAGCCGAGGGCAATCTCGATCTGCACTCGAGATCCGCTTACGGTGACCGATTCGATGGCAGCGGCTTCGCCCAGCGACTGGCGCAGATACGGGTCGACAAACTCGCGCAAAAGCCCGTCGATCCGGGCGATCTCGGCTGCATTCATGGAGAAAAGTCACGGGGTTGCGCAGGACCACGCAGTCTACCGGAAACTGGCATAATTTTCGGATGGGCTTCTTCTCGAACCTTAAAGCTGATCGCATCATCACCGAGGTGCGCGAGACAGCTGATGCCTCAAGCCCGGCGACCCAGAAGGCGGTCGCGAAACTGCGCAGTATTGGCGATAACGCGATCCGGCCGATCGTGGCTGCACTGCCCGACGCCGACAGGAACGCCACCCTGGCGCTCGTCGAGGCTCTGGCCCATATCGTCAACCAGAAGAACTTCCCGCTCTACGTGCAGTGGATGATCGAAGGCAGCCCGAAAGTCGTTGCAGGGATCAAGTGGGCCCTGTCATCGAGCCGCGCGTATCCGCCGCATATGCTGCTCGATGCGCTCGCCAAACCAGACGTCCCCAAGGCTGCGATCCTCGACACGATCGTCGCGCAGAAAGACCGCTTCACCGTGCGCGATCTGCTGACGGCCGCGCATGCGCAGCAGCCCAACGAAAAAGTCGCGCTGTTCCGGGTCATCAATGACATCGCCGATGCCAGCGCCATCCCCGAACTCATTGGGCGCCTCCAGAGCAAAGATCAGATTGCGCGCATCCACATGATCAACACGCTGAGCAAGTTCAACGTGGCGGAGGTTCGCGAAGCGCTGCAGGGGCAACTCAAGGACCCCAGCAAGCTGATCCGGGCTGCCTCGCTGGCGGCGCTCGGCAAGATGGACGGCCCGATCGACATCAGCCAGGTCGTACCGCTACTGCGCGACATCGAACTCGACGTGCAGTCGAAAGCGATCGATGTCGTCATCAAGGCGCGCGACCCGGAGACGATCAAGTATCTGATCGAGATCCTCAAGGATGCCGAAGAGAGCCCTCGGCGCGCCGCAGTCGAGGTGCTCAACGAGATCGGCGACGCGCACTCGGTCAAGTCCCTGCTCGCCGCACTGGCGGACAGCGATTGGTGGGTACGCAGCCGGGCCGCCGATGCGCTCGGCAAGATCGGCGGCCCGAGGGTCGTCGATGCCGTGCTGCAACTGATCAAGGACAAGAACGAGGACATCCGCCGCGCCGCGATCGAGATCCTCAACCAGACCAAGGACGAGCGCGCCATTGACCGGTTGATCGAAGCGACGCATGACAAGGACTGGTGGGTCAGTGAGCGCGCCGTGGATGCGCTGGCCGAAATTGGCAGCAAGCGCGCCCTGCCGCGGCTGCTCGAGATGCTCAGCAAGGGCTCGAACAAGGCGAAACCAATTGTGGTCCGGGCGCTGGGAAAACTGGGGGACCGCGAAACCGTCGATCCGATTCTGGTCGTCATGCAGGCTTCGGGCGAGAAGGAGGTGCAGATCGAAGCCGTGCATGCGTTGGCGCGCCTGGCCGACGATCAGCAATTCGAGCAGATCCAGGTGCAACTCGAGTCGCAGGCTGGCGCCGCCGAACCCACCATCGCCCGCGCAGCGGCCTCGGCCCTGGAGGAACTGCGCAAGCGATTCGCGACCGGCGAAATCGAACTGCCGGACCAGAGCGGGAGCCTGCCGGGCGCCGGCACTCGGTCCGGGCCACGCACCCGCGATACCGCTTCGAATCCGCGACTGATCAAGCCTGCGGGCAGCCCCCCGCCACCCCAGGCAACGGCTACGATTGCTCCGCGCCTCGATATCTCTACGTTGAAGCCTGGCGAATTGATCGAGGGCCGTTACCGCTACATCGAGAAGATTGGCAAGGGCGCATTCGGCACCGTGCTGCTGATGGAAGACACCGTCGTCGACGATCAACTGATCCTGAAGTTCCTGAATCCGAACGTCTCGCAAGACGAGGAGATGATGAAGCGCTTCGTGCACGAGCTGCGCTACTCGCGCAAGATCACGCATCAGAATGTCATTCGCATCTACGATTTCCTGTACATCCAGGGAAACTATGCGATCTCGATGGAGTACTTCCGCTCGCACACGCTGGGCGCCGAGATCGTCGACGAGAAACCCGTGGCGCTGCAGCGTGCGCTCGGATTTGGAATGGATCTTTGCACCGGCATGATCGTCGCGCACCAGGCCGGGATCGTGCATCGCGACCTGAAGCCTGCCAACGTGCTGATCAACGAAGAGGGGCTGCTGAAAATCGTCGATTTCGGCGTCGCCGCGGCCCAGCAACAAGGCGACACACAGCTGACCAAGACCGGCTACGTGATCGGCTCGCCGAAGTACATGGCACCGGAACAGATCCTCGGCAAGAAAGTCGACCAGCGCGCCGACATCTACGCAACCGGCGTCATCCTTTACGAAATGCTGGGCGGCGTACCGCCCTACTCGCGCGGCGATCACATGGCCGTGATGTACCAGCACGTGCAGGGCAAGGCGCGACCGCTGCAGGAGGTCAATCCGGGCCTCCCTGCAGGCCTCGGCGAGACAATCATGAAGGCCATGGCGGTCGACAAGACGCAGCGCTTCCAGACAATGGAAGAACTGCGCAACGCGTTGCAGAAGTTCCGCGCCGCCTGATCCGACATTAAGCTAGGGTTGTCGGTCCTGGCTTAGACGAGGTTCCCCCACGATGGCGCGCATCGACGCCTTCCTGAAACTAGGTACGCAGCAGGGCTGCTCGGACGTGCATCTGGCTGTCGGCGTTCCGCCGATGTTGCGGATGAATGGCGACCTGATGCCGATCAAGTTCCGCGAGCTGCGCGATACCGAGCTCGAGGGATACCTGATGGAGATCCTGAACAAGAAGCAGTCGGACCAGTTCGAAAGCGGGCATGACGTCGATTTCTCCTACGTCAGCAACGATGGCGGGCGCTTCCGGGTCAATATTTTCCGCAAGGAAACCGGCATCGGCGCGACCTTCCGCGCCATTCCGATGGCGATCCCCTCGATCGACTCGCTGAACCTGCCGCCTATCGTGCGCAAGCTCTGTGACTACCACCAGGGCATGGTGCTCGTCACCGGGTCGACAGGTACCGGCAAGTCCACGACGCTGGCGGCAATGATCGACCTGCTGAACTCGACCCGCAAACTCAACATCATCAGCCTCGAGGATCCGATCGAGTTCGTCCACACCAGCAAGCAGAGCCAGGTCATCCAGCGCGAACTGCATACGCACGTGCCCAGCTTCGCCGAGGGCGTGCGGGCTGCGATGCGCGAGGACCCGGACGTGATCCTGGTCGGTGAGCTGCGCGATGCCGAGACCATTTCGATGGCAATGACGGCAGCTGAAACCGGCCACCTCGTGCTCGGCACGCTGCACACGACCAGCGCAACCAAGACCATCGACCGCGTCATCGATGCATTGCCGGTCGAGCAGCGTGAGCAGACCAAGAGCTTCCTGTCATCGAGCCTGATTGCCGTGCTGACCCAGGTTCTGGTCAAGGGTGCCGACAGCCGCAGCCGGCGGGCGGTGCTCGAAGTCATGGTCATGACCCGCGCAATCGCCAAGTTGATCCAGAACGACCAGACGTTCCAGATTCCGAGCCAGCTGCAGACGGGCCGGGATCTCGGCTCGCAGCTGCTCGACCAGGCATTGCTGGCCGGCCTGACGAATCGCGAACTCGATCCGGACGATGCGGTCAGCTACGCGTCTGAGAAGCGCCTCTTCCAGCGTTACATCACCGACACTTCGCTGTTGCCGAAGACTGACGTGCCGGCGTAGGGCCGCTTGCATGCCGCGCATTGACGAATACCTGACGCTCGCGCTCGAACAGCGCGCCTCGGACCTGCACTTCATCGCCGGCCAGCCGGCCCGGCTGCGACAGTACGGCGACCTGAATCCCATCACCGAGGATCCACTCGGCGCCGACTTCGTCCGCGAAACCCTGCTGGAGATCATGCCCAGGCCTGCCCAGAAGCGGCTCGAGACGCATGACGGCGCGGACTTCGCCTACACGATGGGGGACAGGGGCCGCTTTCGGGTCAACGTCATGCGCCAGCTGAACGGCATCGGTGCCGTGATGCGGGCCATCCCCTCCAAGGCGATGACAATGGAAGAGCTCGCGCTGCCGGATGCCATTCGTCAACTCGCCCGCGCCGCCAACGGGCTGATCTTGGTCACCGGCAAGACCGGTTCTGGCAAGTCGACGACGCTTGCGGCAATCATCGACGACATCAACCGGCGCCTGAAGGGGCATATCCTGACGATCGAGGATCCGATCGAGTTCGTGCACTCGCGCAAGAACTGCCTGATCAGCCAGCGTGAGATCGGCGTGCACAGCCAAAGCTTTGCGCACGCCCTGCACTCGGCCCTGCGCGAAGATCCGGACGTGATCCTGGTCGGTGAGCTGCGCGACTATGAAACCATGAGCATCGCCGTGACGGCCGCCGAAATGGGCATCCTGGTCATGGGCACGCTGCATACCAACGGCGCGGGCGCGACTGTCGACCGCATCGTCAACGTATTCCCCGCGGACAAGCAGTCGCACGTGCGCACAATGCTGTCGACTTCGCTGCGCGGCGTGGTTTCGCAGCAGCTCCTCGCCCGCCAGGATGGATCGGGGCGGGTCGCGGCGCTCGAGATCCTGATCAATACCCCGGCCGTTGCCAATCTGGTGCGCCAGGGCAAGATCGACCAGCTCGAAACCACGATGCAGTCTGGAGCCCAGTTCGGCATGCGCACGATGGACAATGCCATCCAGACCCTGCTGGATGCAAAGCTCGTATCGGGCCGCGAGGCTTACAAGAAGGCCATCAACAAGGCCAAGTTCGAGCCGGTCCGCGACCAGACATGAGCCGCCGGATCCTCGTTACCAGCGCCCTGCCCTACGCCAACGGACCCCTGCATCTCGGGCACATCGTCGAAGCGGTGCAGACGGATATCTGGGTGCGCTTCCAGCGGATGCAGGGTCACGACTGCCTATATGTCTGTGCCGAAGATGCGCATGGCACGCCGATCATGATCAAGGCGCAGAACGAAGGCATCACGTCCGAGCAGCTGATCACGCGAGTCGCCGCGCTGCACCGCGCCGACTACGAAGGTTTCCTGATCGGCCACGATCAGTTCCACACCACGCACAGCGAGGAGACGCGCGGATTCGTCAACTCGATGTACGCGACCTTGCGCGACCGCGGCTACATCACCCGCCGTTCGGTGCGCCAGGCGTTCGATGAATCCGCCGGCATGTTCCTGCCGGACCGTTACGTCCGCGGCACCTGCCCGCGCTGCGGCGCCGCCGACCAGTACGGCGACAGCTGCGAAGTCTGCGGCGCAACCTACACTCCAGCTGATCTCAGGGATCCGGTCTCGACAGTCAGCGGCACCCAGCCCATCTGGCGCGACTCCGAGCACCTGTTTTTCGCGCTCGGTCAGTTCGAGCCAATGCTGCGCGAATGGGTGGCCAGCGGCACGCTGCAGCAATCCGTGCGGGCGAAACTGGCCGAGTGGTTCGAGGCGGGCCTGCAGGACTGGGACATCTCGCGCGACGCCCCCTACTTCGGCTTCGAGGTACCTGACGCGCCAGGCAAGTACTTCTACGTCTGGTTTGATGCGCCGATCGGCTACCTCGGCAGTCTGCGCGCGCTCTGCGAGCGCCGCGGCCTCGCGATTGACGACTACCTGAAACCCGATGCGACCACCGAGCTGTATCACTTCATCGGCAAGGACATCAGCTACTTCCACACGCTGTTCTGGCCCGCGGTGCTGCATGGCGCGGGTTACCGACGCCCGAGCGCTGTCTACGTTCACGGATTCCTGACGGTCGACGGCCAGAAGATGTCGAAGTCGCGCGGCACGTTCGTGACGGCGCGGCGCTACCTCGAGCGGTTGCCGGCTGAAATGCTGCGCTACTACTTTGCCGCCAAGCTCGGGCCCGACGTCGATGACCTCGATCTGGCGCTCGGCGATTTCACCGCGCGCGTGAACTCCGATCTGATCGGCAAACTGGTGAATATCGCGAGCCGCTGCGCGCCGTTCATCGCTCGCAACGGCGGCCTGCTTGCAGACGCCTTGCCGGAGCCGGCTCTATACGCGGATTTTGCTGACGCCGGCGAGCGGATCGCGGCGTTGTACGAAGCACGTGACTACGCTGCGGCCATGCGCGAAATCATGCTGCTGGCCGATCGCGCCAACCAGTACGTCGATCAGCACAAGCCCTGGGCACTTGCGAAGGACCCGTCCCGCGCGGCGCAAGTGCAGGCCGTGGCCACCCAGGCGCTGAATCTGTTTCGGGTATTGATGACCTATCTCGCACCGGTGCTGCCGAAGATGGCTGCGGACAGCGCCGCGTTCCTGCACACCTCAATGGAGCGATGGGACTGCGTCCGCACGCCGCTGCTGGGCAGTGCGATCTCTCCCTACCAGCCACTGGCGACCCGGGTGGACCCCAAACTGGTCGCTGAACTGATCGAGCCGGAAAAACCCATGGAAGAATTCAAAGCCGATTCCCCCGCCCGCATTCGCATCGACGACTTTGCGAAGATCGAGCTGCGGGCCGCCAGGGTCCTGCAGGCCGCGCACGTCGAAGGTTCGGACAAGCTGTTGCAGCTCACACTGGATCTCGGCACCGAGCAGCGCAAGGTCTTCTCGGGAATACGCGCGGCGTACGACCCGGAGAGCCTCGTGGACAGGATGGTGGTCGTCGTCGCCAACCTTGAGCCGCGCAAGATGCGCTTTGGCGTGTCCGAAGGCATGGTGCTGTGCGCCAGTGGCGAGGACGGCGGTTTGTTCCTGCTGGCAGTCGATTCTGGTGCGCAGCCGGGAATGAAAATCTCCTGAAGTGGCAACGGTTTTGGACCCGACTGAGATAGACGCGCTGCTGCCTCAGACGCAATGCACGCGCTGCGGTTATCACGGCTGCCGGCCCTATGCCGAGGCTATCGTCGCAGGCGCAGCCGAGATCAATCAATGCCCGCCCGGCGGCACCACCACGATAGACGCTCTGGCCCGACTCACCGGACGGCCCGCACTACCGCTGAATCGGGATTGCGGAGTCGAAGGACCGGAACTCGTCGCCGTGATCGACGAAACGCTATGTATTGGCTGCGCCAAATGCCTGCCGCCCTGCCCGGTTGACGCCATCGTCGGCGCGAGTCGCCTGATGCACACCGTCATCGCCGAGGACTGCACCGGTTGCGAGCTCTGCATCGCGCCCTGCCCGGTCGACTGCATCACGCTGGTGCCTCGCGCCAGCGTGCTGCCAGGGCTGCAAGCGTCGCTGAATCGGCAGAGATTCGACGCACGGGAGCGGAGGCTGGCGCGGTTGTCCGCAACGCAGGCGGCATTGATCGCTGAACGCAAGCAGCTCGCGCGGCGATGAACGCGAGCAAGCGGCGCCTGATCTTCGAACGGCTCGCGGCGCAGAATCCAGCCCCCACGACCGAGCTTGAATTCGAAACGTCGTTCGAGCTGCTGATCGCGGTCATTCTTTCCGCCCAGGCGACCGACAAGAGCGTCAACGCAGCGACGCGACGCCTGTTTCCGGTGGCACGCACACCGGCGGCGATTCTTGCACTGGGCGTTGCCGGGCTGTCCGAGTACATCCGGACGATTGGCCTGTACAACTCCAAAGCGAAGAATGTCATCGAAACCTGTCGTCGACTATTGGAGCGCCATGCGGGCAAGGTGCCAGCCGACCGTGAATCGCTCGAAGCGCTGCCCGGCGTCGGCCGCAAGACTGCCAACGTTGTGCTCAATACTGCTTTCGGCGAACCGACGATGGCCGTCGACACCCATATTTTTCGCATCGCGAATCGCACCGGACTGGGGCCTGGCAAGACGCCGCTCGCTGTCGAGAAGGCGCTGCTGAAATTCACCCCGCCGGAGTTCCTGCTGAACGCCCACCACTGGCTGATCCTGCACGGGCGCTATGTCTGCAAGGCCCGCTCACCGAACTGCCCGACCTGCCTGATCGCCGACCTGTGCGACTATCGTCGCAAGACAGCATCCGTCGTGTGGCAAGATCGTCGAGAGCCGCCGTGATCCGTACGGCACCGGTGCGATCTCCCAGTCAAAGGCTGGTCGGGAACTTGCGTTTGCAACCATCGATCAGCGTTCAAACACGATTGTCGGCAGCACCCGATACCGGTCGATTGACGCTGCGCATCGGCGCGTCGAGATCGGCTTGACGTTCATTGCCGGTTCGTGGCAGAGGTCGCACATCAACACGGGCGCAACCATATGGTCATGCGTTCTGGCCGGATACGCGACTCCGAAATATTCAGCGTGGTCGCAGCGGCGCTGCAGCGCAGACTCGCTCAGCCCTGCCGACCCGCTGCAAAGATCGATCGCTGACAGGCGGCTGGCGCGCCAGGACGGCGCGCCAGCTCCTGAGTCGAGGAGCCGCCGACGCTAGCGCCAGCTGTAGTCCGCGCGCAAGCCAAACACACGTGGCATCGGCAGGTAGGCAATGTAGGAACGACCTGGCGCGAATCCGCCCTCAGGCCGACCCACGTCCACGTATCGCTGCGCATTCTTGATCTTGTCGTCGTCCAGCACGTTGTTGACGTAGGCCGTCAGCGACCACCGCTCGCCGATCAGGCCCGCGCGCAGGTCGACCAGCGAATGCGCCGGGAGCGTGGACAGATTCGCCTCGTCCAGGAAGCGCTCGGAGCGGTAGCTTGCGGCCGCTTCGGCAAACCACTGCGTGCCGCCCGCCAGCCGGTCGCGATACTCGAGGGCGAGATTGAGGGCGTGCTCCGGCGTCTTCTGCACTTCCTTGCCCGAGAAGTCACCAATGATATTGCCCGCTTCGGCGCGCTGCAGCGACGTGGCTGGGGCGGCCAACGAACCGATGATGAACTCGTCGTAAGTTGCGTCCGTCCAGGCGTAGGAACCCGAAACGGTGATCTGCTGGGTCGCACGGAAGTTCGCTTCGAGCTCGAGGCCCTTGATCTCGACCTTGCCGGCATTGGCAATGGCCGAAAGCGTCTGCCCGCTCGGATCGACGCGCTGCACGCCAACCTGCTGGTCCGTGTAGTCGTTCAGGAACGCGGCAACATTGAACAGCAGCCGGTTGTTGAGCCAGTCACTCTTCATGCCGAGTTCATAGGTCGTGACGTTCTCGGCGAAGTAGCCCTGGGTGGACAGATCCGTGACCTCGTTGACGTTGTAGCCACCCGGCTTGTAACCCTTGGCAAAGGTTGCATAGGTCAGCAGGCCATCGCGCAGCTTGTAATCGGCAGACATACGCGGTGTGAACTTGGATTCCTTGTTGGACGCCGTGATGCCGCAGGACGACGCACCGCCAGGACTCGCCGGACACATCGGCACCAGCTGCGTCACGGCAACCTGCAGCCGCGTCCAGCCGCTGGTGAAATACGACACGTCGTCCTCGTTGTAGCGCCCTTCAACGGTCAGCCGAAGCTTGTCTGTCGCGGCCCACTGCAGCGAACCGAACGCGCCCACATATTCAGTATCGCGCGAGTAAGTGGAGGGAAACGGCCCCGAAGCCGTGGGCGCTGAACGGATCAGGAATGGGAACCCACCGAATATCGAGGCCGGGTTCCGCAGCCAGAACTGGCTGGCACTCAGCAGACTCGATGTTTCTTTGAAGGACTGGACTCCGAGCACGAAGCTGAAGTCGTTGACAGAGTGGTTCCAGCGCAATTCGGTGTTGCGGTGCTGGTTGGCGTACACGTCATCGATATTCGAACTCAGCGACACCGCGAAAGGAGAGGGCTGCAGGTAGTTGTTGTAGTCACCGTCGATGATCGAGTGGGCCTGGTTGCGAAACCAGCCGAACAGCAGTGAGAAATCTCCGACGCCCGACACCCAGGTCGCCTCTGTCGTGAAGGTTTCCTGTTCCTGCTCGAGGCCCGGAAAGACCCCGCGGAACGGATCCGCCGACAACTGGATATCGCTCTCAGTGGCATCGATCTGGCCAACGACTGTCCGCCGCGTACAGGCGGCGACAATGGCAGGCGTTGCGCCGGTCAGATTCGCCGGACACGGACTTGCGGGCCCGCCTGGAAACGGCGCGAACGTGCCGCCGGGGATCGGGAAGGCTGTGTTGGTCGGAATGTAGGCGGCGGCAAGCTGCGAGAACTCGTCGTCCGTGTACTGATACCGCGTCAGGAAAGAAAGCGTCTCTGTCGGCTTGTACAGCAGCGAAATCGCACCGCCCAGCGTCGATTCGGCGCCCAGGTTTTCACCGGTGACCGGATTGTTGTAATAGCCGTCCTTCTCGAATGAAGCAAGATTGACGCGCACGGCGAGTTTGTCGCTGACGACCGGGCCGCTGAACGCGCCGCGAACTCCATAGGCCGCGCCCTCTGCGCCTTCAACCTCGAGCCGACCGTTCCAGGCATCCAGCGACGGGCGCTTGCTGATGTAGTTGACGGCGCCCGAAAACGCCGCGCGGCCATACAGCACGGACTGCGGCCCCTTGACGATCTCGATGCGCTCCAGGTCGAGCAGCCGTGTGTTCAGCGACGACGAGCCCCCGGCGATGTAGAGGTTCTCTCCGCCGACGTCCTGCCCGTCAAGCAGAACTGCGACACTTGGGCGACCCCGCTCTGCCTGCATACCCCGGATTGCCGGACGCGTGTCGTTCGGGAAGGCGCCGAGATCAAAGGTCAGTCCCGGAACGAGCCTGGCGACGTCCTCGAGGCGTGCAATGCCCTGCCGGTCGATCTGTTCGGCACCAAAGGCCCTGATCGACAGCGGGATGTCCTGCAGACGCTCCTCGACCTTGCGCGCCGTGACGACGATCTCGTCCAGAGCGAGCGAATCATTGACACCCTGGGCCATGCCGACAGGCGCCTGCAACAACAGCGCCGACAAGGCCAACGGCGTCGCCGCAGCGGCAGCAATGAATTTCTGAAGTTCCATTTCGAGATCCCCCTTTCCCTTAACCCTGACCAGTGGATGGCAGTCACCCCGGCGACAGATTGCAGCACGGACGCAACCGGCGCAATGGGACCGAACAGAATCACGCAGACAAGATCATCGGCTATTCGGCCAGTGGACCACGGGCTTGATGACCTGACCAGACGACCCGACAGGTCATCCTTGAAGGGCTGGATCGTCGCCGTCGTTTCGATGGAAGAACAGACTCCGCCCCGGGTCAGCTCGCGGATTCTCTCGACGACCCCGGCCTCTCGCGCGTCGATCGAGTGAGTCGCGCCAAGCGTGCGCGCCATCTCGAGTCGATCCGGCCGGATGTCCACGGCAATCAAAGGCTCGCAGTGAATCAGCGCGCCGGCCGTGATCGCGGACAAGCCAACGGAACCGGCCCGGATCGATCTTCAGGGTGTTCAGCACGGCCCTCGCCCGTCTGGATACCACAGCCCAGGGGCCCGGACAGTTCGAGCGGAAAGTCCTCGGGTAGCTTGACCGCGTTGCGCTCGGTGACCAGCGCAAGGCTCGCGAACGAAGACTGCTGGAAGAATGCCCGGCGCACCGCGCCCGCCGAATCAGCAAGTGTCGTCGACCCGTCGGCGCGCTGTCCCATGAAGTTCAGCTCCGACGACAGCGCGCAGTTGTGGGGCGCACCCAGGTGGCAATTGCGGCACTCGCCGCAGCTGCCAAAGGTCAGTGCAACGCGGTCCCCGGGCTTGAACTTCCCAACGCGCGGCCCTGTGGCCTCGACGATACCGGCGCCCTCATGCCCGAATACGGCGGGGAGTTGGGCAAAGCGCGGCGCATCGGGGGCCGTGCGCTGAACCCAGCCCCGGCTCGTCGTCACTTGCGCGGCATGTACAGGTCAGTGAGCGTGCCCTCGAAGGCTTCGGCGGCGAAGCCGATCGTCTCGGACAGCGTCGGATGCGGGTGGATCGTCAGGCCGATGTCCGTCGCATCCGAGCGCATCTCGATGGCATGCACCAGTTCCGCGACGAGCTCACCGGCATTCGGACCCACCAGCCCACCTCCCAGCACGCGGTGCGTCGCAGGGTCGAACAGCAACTTCGTGAAGCCCTCATCCCTGCCCTGCGCGAGCGCGCGCCCGCTGGCGGCCCACGGAAACATGCCCTTCCGATACTCGACGCCGCGCGACTTGGCGTCGCTCTCGGTCAACCCGACCCAGGCGATCTCCGGATCGGTGTAAGCCACGGACGGGATGACTCGCGCATCGAACGCGCGCTTCTGGCCAGCGATGACCTCGGCGGCGACTTTCGCTTCATGCGTTGCCTTGTGCGCCAGCATCGGCGCGCCAGCCACATCACCGATGGCAAAGATATGCGGCACGTTGGTACGCAGCTGCCGATCCACGGCGATGAAGCCTCTGGCGTCGACCGCCACACCAGCCGCCTCCGCCTTGATCGTACCGCCGTTCGGCGCGCGACCGACGGCAACCAGCACGCGATCATAGGTTTGCGGCGCGGGGGCACCGTCCCCCTCGAAGGTCACCGCGAGCCCTTCTGCCCGCGCCTCAACAGCCGTTACCTGGGTCTTCAGGAGAATCGCCTCGTAGCGCGCGCGGATCCGCTTCTCAAGAGGCCGGACCAGATCGGGATCGCAGCCGGTCATCAACTGGTCGGTCAGCTCGACGACGCTCACCTTCGAGCCCAGCGCGTCGTAAACGCAGGCCATCTCGAGCCCGATGATGCCGCCGCCAATAACCAGCAGTCGCTGCGGGACGTCGGCCAGATCCAGCGCAGTGGTGGAGTCGAGCACGCGCGGATCCTGCGGCAGGAACGGCAGAACCATCGACTCGGAACCGACCGCGATGACGCAGTGTTCAAAGCCGATCGTCTCGCTCCCCTGGTCGTTCTGGATCTCGACCGAGTTCGGTCCGGTGAATTGCGCCACACCGTGCACCACCTCGACTTTGCGTTGCTTCGACAGCACCTTGAGACCACTGGTAAGTTTGCCGACCACGCCGGACTTCCAGTGGCGCAGGCGCTCGAGATCGATCCGCGGCTCACCGAAGTCGATGCCATGCGCCTTCATTGCGGCTGCGTCCTCGATGACCTTGGCTGCATGCAGCAGTGCCTTGGACGGAATGCAGCCGACATTCAGGCAAACACCGCCGAGCGTCGGCCAGCGTTCGACCAGCGTCACCCGTAGACCCAGATCCGCCGCCCGAAATGCCGCGGTGTAGCCCCCCGGCCCAGCACCGATCACGAGCAGCTGGGTACGACGGTCCACGGTGGCGGCTCGCGCCGGCGCCTGCTCAGGCGCTGCAGCGTCAACCGTTGCGATGACCGTACCGGCCGACACCCGATCGCCCTTGCCGACGCGCATTTCCGCGACAGTTCCCACCAGCGGACTCGGTACGTCCATCGACGCCTTGTCGGTCTCGAGCGTGATCAGCGGTGTGTCGATCTCGAGCCGATCGCCAGCCGCCACCAGCACATCGATGACCGGCACGTCGGCAAAACCGCCAAGATCCGGGACGCGAATTTCCTGGCGATCGCTCTCTGCGCCGCTCAAGGCACGGCCTCGAGCAAGCCTCGAACCTCGGCGAGCCGCGCTGCAAGATAGGTCGTGAAGCGCGCCGCCAGTGCGCCATCGATCACCCGATGATCATAGGACAGCGACAGCGGCAACATCAGCCGCGGCACGAACGAGCCAGCGCTGAACACCGGTCGCATTGCCGCGCGCGAGACGCCGAGAATCGCCACTTCCGGCGCATTGATGATCGGCGTGAAGGCCGTGCCACCGATGCCGCCGAGACTCGAGATCGTGAAACAGCCGCCCTGCATTTCGGCAGCCGTCAGCTTGCCCGCACGCGCCTTCGCCGACAGATCCGCAAGCTCGCGCGCGAGCTCGTAGATGTCGCGGCGATCGGCGTCCCGAATCACCGGCACCAACAGTCCGTTCGGCGTGTCGGCTGCAAAGCCGATATGGCAGTAGCGCTTGAAGACCAGATTCTGGCCCGATTCGTCGAGCGATGCGTTGAAGCTCGGAAACTCGGCCAGCGCCCTGACGCAGGCGCGAACAATGAACGCCAGTGGCGTCAGCTTGACGCCACTCTGGGTCGCGCGCTGCTTCAGCTTGGCGCGAACCTCCTCGAGTTCGGTGATGTCGGCCTCGTCGAATTGCGTGACGTGCGGCAGGTTGACCCAGGCCGCATGCAGCCGCGGTCCGGAGATGCGTTGCACGCGGTTCAACGGCTTCACTTCGACCGGACCGAAAGCCGCAAAATCGACGACGGGCACGCTTGGCAGGCCGGCGTCACCAGCCGCGCGCGGCGCGGCGCCACCGGTCAGCGCGCGCTTGACGTAGGCCTTGACGTCATCGTGACCGATGCGGCCTTTGTTGCCGGTGCCTTTCACGGCATCGAGATTGACGCCGAGTTCGCGAGCAAGGCGCCGCACCGAGGGGCCGGCATAAGCGTGGGAGAACCCCGGATGATCCACTTCCGCAAGATCGGCGCGAGCCGCTGACGCCGCCGGTAGCGGTTCCGAGACGACGGGCGCCGTTGCCGGCGAACGCGCAGGTGTTGGCGCCGGCGTCGGCGACGGGCTCTGCGACGGAACGGGCGCAGCAGCAGGCGCTGGCGCCGCCGTCGACGGAGCCGCCGAGCCTGCGCCCTCGACGACCCGCACGACCGCGATGACGTCGCCCTTGTTGACCTTGGCGCCGACTGCGACCGACACGGAATCGATCTCACCGGCGAGCGGCGACGGCAGGTCCATGGTTGCCTTGTCGGTCTCGAGCGTGAGCAGCGGACTCTCGACTTCAATGGCATCGCCCGCCTTGACCAGGATCTCGATCACGGCGACATCTTTGGATTCGCCCAGATCCGGCACGCGAACTTCAATCAGCTTCGACATCGCGTCTTCAGGAATTCAGCGGATTCGGCTTGGCCGAATCGATATCGAGCGCCTTGATTGCGCGGGTCACGGTCGTGCGGTCGATCTTGCCTTCGTCAGCAAGCGCCTTCAGCGCCGCGAGCGCAATGAACCGCCGGTCGACTTCGAAGTGATGGCGCAAGGCGGCGCGGGCGTCGGATCGGCCATAGCCGTCCGTGCCGAGTACGACGAAATTGCCGGGCACCCATTGGCGGATCTGATCCGGCACGCCACGGACATAGTCGGTGGCCGCAACGAACGGGCCTTCCCGATCCTTCAGGCAGGCGGCTACATACGGCACGCGCGGCGCCGACGCCGGATTCAGCAGATTGTCGCGCTCGCAGTCCAGTGCGTCGCGACGCAACTCGGAAAAGCTCGGCACCGAAAACACGTCAGCAGGTACGCCGTAGTCCTTCTCGAGCAGCTCCGCGGCCGCCTGCACTTCGCGCAGGATCGTGCCGCTGCCGAACAGCGTGACGCGCACCTTGCCGCGTCCGCCAATCGACAGCAAATACATGCCCTTCAGGATTCCCTGCTCGACACCGGGCGGAATCGCCGGCATCGGGTAGTTCTCGTTCATGACGGTGATGTAGTAGAAGATACTCTCGCCATCAACGTACATCCGACGCAGGCCGTCGTGAATGATCACGGCAAGCTCATAGGCAAAAGTCGGATCGTAGGCCCGGCAGTTGGGAACAGTCGTCGCCACGAGCTGGCTGTGGCCGTCCTGATGCTGCAAACCCTCACCGGCGAGCGTGGTACGGCCCGCGGTGGCGCCCATCAGGAAGCCGCGGGTCTGCATATCACCGGCAGCCCAGATGAAATCGCCCACGCGCTGGAAGCCGAACATCGAGTAGAAGATGTAGAACGGCACCATGTTGACGCCGTAGTTCGCGTAGGCCGTGCCTGCTGCGATCCAAGAGCACAGCGCACCCGCTTCGTTGATGCCCTCCTCCAGCATCTGCCCCTTCTTGTCCTCGCGGTACGACATCAGTTGATCCGCATCCTGCGGGGTGTAGAGCTGGCCGACCGAGGAATAGATCCCGACCTGCCGGAACAGGCCTTCCATGCCGAAGGTGCGCGCCTCGTCCGGCACGATTGGTACGACATTGCTGCCGAGGTTCTTGTCCTTGAGCAGTGTCGTCAAGATGCGCACGAAAGCCATCGTCGTGGAGATCTCACGCCCGTCAGTGCCGTCGAGCATTGCCTGAAAGGCTTCAAGCGCCGGCACGATCAGCGGCGGCGCATTGTGCCGCCGCGACGGCAGGTAGCCGCCGAGCGCTGCGCGGCGGGCTCGCAGATAGCGCATCTCGGGGCTGTTCTCTGGCGGTTTACTGAACGGCAGTCGCGAAATCTCTTCATCTGAAACGGGAATCTTGAAGCGATCACGAAATGCGCGCAGGTCGTCGTCGGAAAGCTTCTTCTGCTGGTGCGTGACCATCTGGCCCTCGCCCGCCTTGCCCATGCCGTAGCCCTTGACGGTCTTGGCAAGAATGACGGTTGGCTGGCCACGATGATTCATCGCGGCCGCGTAAGCCGCGTACACCTTGATGGCATCGTGGCCGCCGCGATTCAGACGCCAGATCTCTTCGTCTGAGAGGTTCGCGACCATTGCCTTGAGTTCCGGATACTTGCCGAAGAAGTGCTCGCGCGTATAGGCACCATCCTTCGACTTGTAGTTCTGGTACTCGCCGTCGACGGAGTCTTCCATGACCCGGCGCAACAGACCCTTGTTGTCCTTCGCCAGCAGCGGATCCCAGCGCGAACCCCACAGCACCTTGATGACGTTCCAGCCAGCGCCGAGGAAGGCAGCCTCGAGCTCCTGGATGATCTTGCCGTTGCCGCGCACCGGGCCGTCGAGACGCTGCAGATTGCAGTTGATCACGAACACGAGGTTGTCGAGCTTCTCGCGCACCGGCATCGTCAGCGCGCCCATCGACTCGGGCTCGTCCATCTCGCCGTCACCGAGGAACGCCCAGATCTTGCGATCCGAAGGCTTCGTGATGCCGCGATGTTCCATGTAACGCTGGAAGCGCGCCTGAAAGATTGCCAGCATCGGACCCAGGCCCATCGAGACCGTTGGAAACTGCCAGAAGTCCGGCATCAGCCACGGATGGGGATAGGACGACAGGCCTTCGCCGGCGACTTCCTGACGAAAGTGTCGCAGCTGCTCTTCGGTCAGTCGCCCCTCGAGGTAGGCGCGCGCATAAATGCCTGGCGCCGCATGACCCTGGATGAACAGCATGTCGCCGGGGTGTCGTTCGGTCTGCGCGCGCCAGAAGTGATTGAATCCCACTTCATAGAGAATCGCCGCCGATGCATACGTGGCGATGTGCCCGCCGTATTCCGATGAGATCCGGTTCGCGTGCACGACCATCGCCATCGCGTTCCAGCGCAGGTACGCTTCGACCCGCTTTTCGACGTCGCGCTGGCCAGGATAGTCGGGCTGCTGACCGGTCGAGATCGTGTTCAGGTACGCCGTGTTCGGCTTGAAAGGCAGATACGCGCCCGAACGTCGCGCGTGATCGATCAGGCGCTCCAGCAGGAAGTGTGCCCGCGCCGGACCCTGGTTGCGCAGCACGGCCTCGATCGACTCGAGCCACTCACGGGTCTCGATCGGATCGGCATCCTCAGGGCGGGCAGCTTCGGGTCGAGGGTCGCTGGTATGGGTATCGTTCATCGAACAAATCCGGGCGCTGCCTCAAACGGAGCGACGCGTCCCTGTGATAACATTTGCGATTATAAGCGCTGTGTTGAGGTTGGCTTGCGCAGCCGCACTCGCGACGGGCCGCAATGATCCGCCGTCAACCGCGGATGGTCAAGGACGACGGCCCTCACAACCCATCGGCGGCAGGATCAGCGATTCATGACGGACCCACTCACGCTGCTCAAACCTGACGACTGGCACGTGCACCTGCGGGATGGCGACATATTGAAGTCGGTTCTCGCCCACACTACAGCGCGGTTCGAACGCGCGATCGTGATGCCGAACCTGCAACCGCCGGTAACGACGACGCTGCTCGCGCTGGCATATCGGCAACGCATTCTGGATGCCCGCCCAGCCGGCAGCAGCTTTCAACCACTGATGACGCTGTACCTGACCGATGTCACGACTCCCGACGAGATAGATCGTGCCTCGGCGAGCGGCATCGTATTTGGCTGCAAGCTGTATCCGGCAGGCGCGACGACCCACTCCGACGCCGGCGTGACGAACATTGCGCACATCGACGCGACCCTCGCCAGGATGGCCGCGAACGGCATGGTCCTGCAGGTGCATGGCGAGGTTACGACCGAGTCGGTCGACATCTTCGAGCGCGAGGTGCGCTTCATCGACGACGTGCTGGCGCCGTTGCTGCACAGACACCCGACGCTGCGGGTTGTGTTCGAGCACATCACCACGCGCGCGGCCGTCGATTTCGTTCGTGCTGGCGATGGGCGGCTGGGTGCCACCATTACGCCGCAACATCTGCTCTACAACCGCAACGCGATCTTCCACGGCGGGATCCGACCTCACTACTACTGCCTGCCGATACTCAAGACCGAGGATGACCGCGTGGCACTGATCGAAGCGGCGATCAGCGGCGATCCGCGCTTCTTTCTCGGCAGCGACAGCGCCCCACACGAGCGCGGCACGAAAGAAAGCGCCTGTGGCTGCGCGGGCATGTACTCGGCGCACGCCGGAATCGAGCTGTACGCCGAAGCGTTCGAGCGCGCGGGCGCGCTTGATCGTCTCGAAGCCTTCGCCTCGCACTTCGGTGCCGACTTCTATCGACTGCCGCGCAACGAGACCCGAATTCAGCTGCGACGCCAGCCTTGGCAGCCACCGAAGCAATACGCTTTTGGCAGCGGGGTTCTGGTTCCGATGCGCGCCGGCGAATCAGTTCCCTGGCAGCTCGTCACTGGATCTCACGGATGAATGAATTGATGTCACGCCGCTTCCGCGGCTTCCTGCCGATTGTCGTGGATGTCGAAACGGGCGGCTTTTATTGTGCAACCGACGCGCTGCTCGAGATCGCTGCCGTGCTGGTCACGATCGACAGCAGCGGCCGGCTGGTTCGCGGCGAGACCTATACCTCACACGTTAAGCCGTTCGAGGGTGCGCGGATGGATCCGGCATCACTGGCCGTCAACGGCATCGATCCCTTCCACCCGCTCAGGCCTGCCCAACCGGAACGCGACGCACTGGGCTATATCTTCAAGCATGTCCGTGAGGCGATGCGCGAACACGACTGCAAGCGCGCGATCCTGGTCGGGCATAACGCCAGTTTCGATCTCGGCTTCCTGAATGCGGCAGTCGCGCGCAACGAGATCAAACGCAATCCGTTTCATCCGTTCTCGTGCTTCGACACGGCGACGCTCGCGGGTGCTGCGCTCGGCCAGACCGTGCTGGCACGGGCCCTGAGCGTAGCGGAGCTGGGCTGGGATCCCGACCGGGCGCACTCTGCAGTTTATGACGCAGAGCAGACGGCCGAACTCTTCTGCCGGATCTGCAATGAACTGCAGCCCAGCTTCGAGCGCGCGGAGCGCCGCGCCGCAGAACTCGGCTGGGCTGACTCAGCCCTCGGCCGGGGCGCCGAGTGAATCGTCGAGAATCTGCTTCAGCTCACCGGAGCGAAACATCTCAAGCACGATGTCACAGCCCCCGACCAGCTCACCCTTGAAGTAGAGCTGCGGATAGGTCGGCCAGTTCGAATACTGCTTGAGTGCCTCGCGCAGTTCAGGGTCCTCGAAAATATTGAAGTGCGCAAAGTCAGTGCCGGTCGCACGCAGCGCCGCGACCGTCTGGGCAGAGAAGCCGCACTGGGGAAAGTCCGGCGTGCCCTTCATGAACAGCACCACTGGCGCGGCCGTCAGTGCCGTCTGGATTCTCTGCTGAATAGTGTTCGCTTCCATATCTCGTTCGCCCCATGGTTCTATCTGTTGCGGCTGGCCCGCTCGCGCCGCGCCGAAAGCTCATCGAGCAAGGACCACTGCTGGTCTGCCGTCATGCGTATCCAGCCTGCGATCTCGACGCCGCTGCGAAGGCAACCGCTGCAAAATCCTTGCGCATCGAGCGCACAAACACTGATGCAGGGGGAGTTCGGCCCGCGCGGGCGATGAGCTTCTGTAGCGATCGCCACTCAGTACATCCTTGGGCTGCGGCGTTTGATCGACATTGAATTATGAAGGGTCGTCGCCTATTCTTCAAACCCTATAATTTCAGAAAATACTCAGGGGAGATCCGCTCTATGAAGAACCCGCTCGACAGCGTCGGCTTGACCGTCACGCTCGGCGTTGTTTTCGCCATCGTCATCATGCTGCTGCCGATGACACCCGGCGGTGACTTCAGCCATCTGAGCCTTGCACGTTGGGCACACATTGTGGTCGGAATCTTCTGGATTGGCCTACTGTACTACTTCAACGTCGCGCAGACCCCGGCGCTCGCAGCCGCGAATGCCGACAAGGGCGGCCCCGGTGGCGCCGGAATCCTCAAGTACGTGGCACCGCGCGCACTGCTGTGGTTTCGCTGGACGGCACTCGCGACCTGGATCACCGGCGCCTGGCTGCTCGACGTGCGCTTGGTCGATGCCTTCCTGCTGCGTGAGGGCAGTGTCGTCATCGGGCTCGGCGCTTGGATGGGCACGATCATGCTGCTCAACGTATGGCTGCTGATCTGGCCGAACCAGAAGAAAGTTCTCGGGATGGTTGCCGCGACCGATGAGGAGAAAGCCAAGGCACGCAGGACGGCCGCGCTCACCTCGCGGGTGAACTTCCTGCTTTCGTTTCCGATGTTGCTCTGCATGGGCGGCTCGGCGCACGGCCTGCCATTCTGACGTTACCTGACGATCTCGCCGAGCAGGTGTCCCGCGCGCTGCGCGAGGACATCGGCTCCGGCGATGTCACCGCGGCGCTTGTTCCGGATTCTCAACTCGCGACCGGCGTCGTGATAGCCCGCGAATCCGCGATTCTCTGCGGCGCGCCCTGGGCGAGCGAAGTGTTCCGCGCGCTTGATCCGCGAGTCGTACTGAGTTGGGCCGCCAAAGACGGCGACCCGCTGCATGTCGATCGACCGTTCCTCGAACTGCGGGGGCCGGCGCGCGCGATCCTGAGCGGCGAACGAACCGCATTGAATTTCCTGCAGACCCTGAGCGCCACGGCGACCACTGCGCGCCGCTTCGTCGATGCGATCGCGGGTACAGGCTGCCAGATTCTCGATACCCGCAAGACCCTGCCCGGCCTCAGGACGGCGCAGAAATATGCAACTCGCTGCGGCGGAGCCCGCAACCATCGGATGGGGCTCTATGACATGGTTCTGATCAAAGAGAACCACATCGTCGCAGCGGGCTCGATCGCAGCCGCCGTGGCTGCGGCGCGCCGCGTGCAACCAGAGGTGCGCGTCGAAGTGGAGGTCGAGTCGCTCGAAGAACTCGATCAGGCACTGGCGGCCGGAGCCGATATCGCAATGCTCGACGATATGTCGCTGCAGCAGATCCGCGCCGCAGTAATGCGCGCCGCAGGTTCGAGGACAAAGCTCGAAGCGTCAGGCAGCATTGTGCTTGAGAATGTCAGGCAGATCGCGGAGACCGGCGTCGACTTCATTTCAATCGGCGCGATCACCAAGCACGTGCGGGCCGTCGACCTGTCGCTGCGACTGCAGTTTGCCGTGGCCTAGGGTCTTTCGACACTCGACAGGCTCAGGCGTTGATCGCCTTCAGCACGCGCTGCGGCTGCGCGACCCCGTAGCCCTGGGCGTAGTCGACACCCAGGCTGGTCAGCATCTGGATGATCTCGGCGTTTTCAGCGAACTCGGCGATCGTCTGCTTGCCAGTCAGATGCCCGATCTCATTGATCGAGCGCACCATTTCGCGATCGATCGGATCCCTCAGAATCTCGCGCACGAAACTACCGTCGATCTTCAGGAAGTCGACGGGAAAGTGCTTCAGGTAGCCGAACGACGACAGTCCCGTGCCGAAGTCATCCAGCGAGAACTTGCAGCCGAGCTCCTTCAGCGCATGAATGAAACGATTGGCCTGGGAGAAGTTTGCAACCGCAGCCGTCTCGGTGATCTCGAAGCAGATCTTCGAAGCGTCGAGCCCGCTGCGCTGGAACTGCTCGATCACGAACGGCAAAAACTTGTCGTCGCCGAGACTCTGTCCCGACAGATTGATCGCGCACAGCAACAGGCGCTCGCGCTCATCGGCTTCGCTGACCAGCCAGCGAAACGCATTCTCGATGACCCATCGATCGATGCTCGGTGTGATCGCATAACGCTCGGCAGCGGCAATGAAGTTGTCCGGCGACACCATGCGCCCATTTTCATCACGCATGCGCAACAGCAGCTCGTAGTGCGCTCCGACCTCGACGCGCTGCAGCGGCTGGATCGTCATCCGATACAGCTCGAACCGGCCCTCCTCGAGGGCCGCATTGATGCGTGCCGCCCACTGCATCTCGCGTCGCCGCCGCATCAGCTCGATGTCATTCTCGGCAAAACAATGCACGCGGTTCCGGCCAGACTCCTTGGCCGCCTGGCAAGCGCTGTCCGCGGCCGACAGTACCGAGGCGACATCCTCGTTGTCAGGCGTAATCGGCACCACGCCGATGCTGGCGCCGAGCCGGAACACGCGGTCCTCCCAGGTGAAGCGGAAATTGCGCACGGCCTCGCGAAAGACTTCGGCATTGCGCATCGCCTCATCGATCGAGCAGCTCTCGAGCAGCACGGCGTATTCATCGCCACCCAGGCGCGACAGCGTGTCGCGCCAGCGCACCCGCGCCTTCAGCAGCGCGCCGACCTGGCCGAGCAGCGCGTCGCCCGCGCTGTGACCACAGGTATCGTTGATGATCTTGAACTGGTCCAGATCGATGTAGCACAGCGCGTAAGAAGCCTCGCGCGCCTTGGCACTCTTCAGGGCCCGCTCCAGGCGATTCTCGAACTCGCGCCGATTGACGAGCCCGGTCAGCAGATCATGGCTTGACTGGTACGACAAACGCCGGTTCAGCTCTCGACTCTCAGTGACATCGTGGAAGACCAGCACGGCACCGGCGACCTTGCCGACGCCGTCCCGGATCGGCGCCGCGGTGCTTTCGATGTATAGCTCGTTGCCGTCCTTGCGGATCAGCAGCATCGGTCGTATGGACTTGATCGGCCGCACACGCTTGACGGCCTGCATCAGCGGATTCTCGAGCGGCTCGCAGGTTTCCTCGTGAAAGGACCGGAAGATGTCATCAACCGGCCGGCCCATCGCGTCCTCAAGGCGCCAGCCGGTCAGTTGCTCGGCGATCGGATTGATGTAGTCGATGATCGACGCGGCGTCGGTCGTGATGACGCCATCGCCGATCGACTGCAGCGTGATCTGCGCGCTCTCCTTCTCACGAAACAGCGCCTCTTCATAGAGTTTGCGCTCGGTTATGTCGAGCTCGACGCCGACCAGCCGCAACAGCCGGCCCTCGCCGTCGACGCGGGCCTTGGCCCGGCTCTGCACCCAGCGCCAGTCGCCGTTGCGGTGTCGCATCCGGTGCACGCTCTCGAAAATCGGCGTGCTGCCCTGGACGTGCTCTCGTATCATCGTCTGCACGCGCGCGATGTCGTCGGGATGCACGAGGTTGCGCCAGTCGGGCGTGACATCATCGTTTCCGGGACCGTAGCCCAGCATCGCGCGCCAGCGCGGCGAGAAGTACATCCGGTTCGCGGGGACGTCGAAGTCCCACAGGCCATCGTTGGCGGCGTCTTCGCTCAGAGCGTTCAGCTCCTGGAGGCGCGACAGACGCTCTTCGAGACGCAGCCGCCCGAGACCCGTTGCCAGACTCGCGCCCAGCAGTTTCAGCAGCAATTGCAAGTTCACATCCCAGCTGGCGCGCGGCAGCGAGTGAACGAGTCCGAGGAAACCCGCCGGTATACCTTCGATCGAGAACGCGACCAGCAGCAGCGAGCCGATCTGCAGTTCGTGACAGCGCTGGCTCTCGGCACTGTTGTCGCGCTTCGGCGTCGCTGAATCACGCAGCTCGGACAGCCGCAGATGCTCGAGCCGGCTGCGCCACCATGGATAGCGTTCGAGTGACTCACCCTGCAGTGCTTCGGGACGGCATTGCGCGAGCGCATCGCGCGCGACCGTCACGGTTTCGAAACTGCGCGCGTCGTTACTGAGCATCGCCAGCAGCGCCGCATCGCACTGCGCGGCCTCGCGTAGCAGCTCCAGACCCGACCGCAGCGTCGTCTCGAGCTCACCGGCAGACAGGCTCTGGAAGTCGACCGCGATCTTGGTGCAGGTGATGTCGAGACCGACGTGCGCGCGCCGATCACGCGCGGCCCAGACTTGCGGGGACAGCACATCTGAGGCGGTGAAGGACGGCAGATCGGGTTTTACGGTGGCCATGGATCGCAGCAGAGAACGATCGGCGATTGTGGCACATCAATCGAGAAAAACAAGCTAAGTCACTGTTTCATCAAAGATCATGTCTTCAGTTGATTTCGTGAGCCGGGTAGTAGATTACGCGACCCACCTGCCCTGCCCGCACGCAGTCAGCTGCCGGCGCCGCGCTGACCAGCCACCAGTTTTCGCGACTGGCAAAACCAGCAAGCACGCGGTCGGCGGATTCGAAGCACGGCGCGACCTGGGACTGCGGCACCAGCAGCATTCGAGCTGGAGACTCCGCCAGCCAACGCGCCGCGTCGAAGCTCTCTGCCTCACCTTCGAGCCAGCGCCGATGGCCGAAATTCCAGCTCTCGCGATCAATGTGCAGCAGGAACTGTTCCTTGTAGGCCACCAGCCCCAGTTGCCGATCCGCAGGAACCTGCCGCAGCACCTGCGCCATGAAGGCACTCGTCGTGCGCACCGGATTCATCTGCGGCGCGATCATCAATCCCCAGACCGTGGTCACGCAGGCGAGCACCATGGGCCAGGCCAGCACCGGTCGCCAGCGCGCCGCAACAAACCACAACGCTGACGCCACTGCCGCAAAGACATACAGCGGCACGAACGACTCGATGCCACCGCTCGTCAGGGTTTCGACCAGGCGGGCCTCGCCGCTCGCCGCCGCCATGGCTGCGATCACGCCGGGAACGACGAGCAACGCGGCCAGGATCAGGCTGAGTCGCCCGATCGAGCGACGTCGCAACAGCTCTGGCAGGGCCGCGGCGGCAGCAATGCAGACCGCCGGCAATGCAGGCAGAATGTAGATGCCGCGCTTCCCCGGGCTCGCACTGAAGAACAGCAGCACCAATATAACCCAACCCAGCAGCAGGGCCGTGCTGCCGACGCGCGCGCGCAGCTCGCGCCACCAGCGCGGCACGAGCCAGAACAGCAGCGCGCTCAGCGGCAGCCACAGCGGCGGAATCACCTCGACGAGAAAGTAGTACCAGGCTTTGACGTGATGCCATGACGCCGCATAACGCTGCACGGTTTGCTTGAAGAGTATTTCATCTCGGTAAGCGATCAGCTCTGGCGAGGCGGCCGTCTGTACGGCCACGAGCATGGGCGCAAGCCAGACGGAGACGCCCAGCACAAAGCCCGCTGGCGCGAGCCACCAGCGGTAGCCGGCGGACTCGAACCGCGCAAGGCCTGTGAAGCCTGCGGCCCTCAGCCCGAAGTACAGCGGAATCAGCAGCAATGGCAGGAAGCCAACGCCCTTGGTGATGACGCCGAGTCCGGCGGCAAGGCCGCCCACAAAGTAGGCGCCCCAATTCGGGCCAAGCAAGAAATGGCGGATGAGTCCCCACAGTGCCAGCGTCGACAGCATCAGCAAGGTCGGATCGATTTGCGCGCCGCGCATCGTCAGGACGAAATGCAGCGAGCTGACCAGTAGCAGCGCCGCGAACAGTCCCGCCTCGCGTCCTGCGAGCCGACGGCCCAGGTCATAGACCAGCAGCGCAGTGGCCGCGGACGCGAGCAGCGATGGCAGAAGGAATGACGCACGCACCGATCCGAGCAATGCGTAGCTCAGCGCCATCAGCCAGAAGTACAACGGCGGTTTGTCCTGGTACAGATCGCCACCGACCCGTGGGATAATCCAGTCGCCTGAAGTGACCATGTCACGCGCCAGGCTCGCAAAGCGGGGTTCGTCTGCTGGCCATGGGTCGCGCAGACCGTAGCCCGTGGCGATCAGCAGCCCGATCCAGAGCAGGATCCACGCCGCATCACGCCAATTGAAAGGTTCGGTGGGCGTATTTGCCCTCACGCCTCGGCCTGCTGCCGACCCGTACGAATCAGATACAGGTTGCGCAGGTAGACGAGCAGCCCCATGCCCTGACCTACAATGAAAACCGGATCACGCTTGTGCAAAGCGTATGAGAAAAGGATTGCGCCGCCGGCCAGGCTGAAATACCAGAAGGCCAGCGGAATGATGCTGCGCTTGGCGCGTTCGCTGGCCAGCCACTGCACGAAGAATCGTGCCGAGAACATTGCCTGGCCAAGGAATCCGATCAGGATCCAGAGTGACGTTTCCTGCATTCCCATTTCGTTCTTTACTCCTCAGAGACAATCAGGCCTGGTTTGAAGCGGCGTCGCAGCCACAGCACGCCCAGAATATCGACGATGCCGACCCACAAGCGGTCGAACAATCCGTACTTGGATTGCCCACGTTGCCGCGCGCGATGCTGCACCGGTACGGAGATCACGCGCAAGCCGGCGCGCTGGTACAGCGCTGGCAGGAAGCGGTGCATATGGTCGAAGCGGGGCAGCTCGAGATACGACTCGCGATGCAGCACCTTGATGCCGCAACCGGTGTCGGGCGTGCCATCGCCGAGCAGGCTTGCGCGCACGGCGTTGGCCACCCGCGACTGCCCCCGCTTGAGCCAGGTGTCCCGACGCTGCGCACGATGACCCATGACCAGCCGGATCGGTGGCAGGCAGACGTCCTCGCCAGCAGCGCGCAGTGCCGCGAGCAGCTTGGGGATGTCTGCCGGATCGTTCTGGCCGTCGCCATCCAGCGTCGCCACCCAGTCGCCGCGCGCGTGCCGCATGCCGCTGGTGACGGCGGCGCTTTGCCCACTGCGAAACGAATGCCGCAACAGGCGGATCTGGTGGATCTCAGCATCACGAATGCGGCGTACCTGCTCGGCGGTGCCATCTGTGCTGCCATCATCGACAAACAGCAGCTCGAAGCTGCGATCGCGCATGGCTGCCGCCACTTCGCGCGCCAGCGGCACAATGTTGTCGACCTCATTGCACACGGGCACCACAATCGACAGCAAGTCCTCCGCCTCAGTGCGCGCGACGCCTTTCGGCCCGGATTCGATCATGCTTCGCGGTCGGCGTCAGAGCTGAAGAAGTGCGGATTCTCGGCGATGCGACCCCACGGACACAAGCTGCGCCGCATCGCGACAGGCGATCAGATAGACTTCTGCCCGCAGCGCTTTTCAATGTCATGAGCACGCCCCTTCCCACGACGCCGCCCGAGTCATCGACCTCGTTCGACATCGGCGCCACAGACGACTCCCTCGAGCGCATGGTTGCTCTGTTTCGTGAGTTGGGTGATGTGTATCGCGTGTATTCGCCGGCACGCCGCAACTGGGTCTGGGTCATCAACGATCCGGACGACATCAAACGGGTGCTGGTCTCGAACCACCGCAACTACACCAAGGGCCTCGGCCTCGACCGGGTCAAGATCCTGCTCGGCAACGGCATCATGACCAGCGAAGGCGAGTTCTGGCGCCGCCAGCGCTACATGATGCAACCATCTTTTCACAGACGCGTCATTGCCGAGTTCGGCACGCTGATCAACGACGCGAACGAGCGGATGCTGGCTCGCTGGCAGCAAGTCGCCAACGACGGTGGCACGCTGGACGTGTCCGAGGAGATGAGCGAACTGACCCTCGACATCGTGCTGCACTCGATTTTCGGGCGTGACATGGCTGGCCTCGCTGACGAACATGGCGAGAGCCCTTTTGTGGTGGTAACCCGTGAGCCCGCACGAGATTTGCGTTTCGCATTCAAGTTCCGGTCCCTGGGCAAGTTGGTCACGGCGCTGGTGCAGCGCCGCCGCGACAACGCCGAGGAGCATTTCGACTACCTCGCGATGCTGATGGCGGCGCGCGACGAGGACAGCGGCGCAGCGATGAGCGAGCGCGAACTCCTTGATGAAGTCATGACCCTGGTCGTCGCCGGCCACGAGACGACCGCCAGCGCATTGAACTGGGCGTGGTACTTGCTGTCCGAGAATCCCTCCGTCGAAACGCAGCTGAACGCCGAAGTCGATGCAGCGGTGGCACTCGATCCAGGCGCATCGGGCTTGTCGCTGGCATCGCTGGAGGCGCTGCCCTACTCGCGTCAGGTCTGCGACGAAGCGCTGCGCATGTATCCGCCCGGCTGGCTGCTGTCGCGCCGCTCCGTGCAATCGGATCAGCTTGCCGGGTACACGCTGCCCGCAGGCACCGATGTGCTGATTTCACCCTATGTTCTACACCGTCATCCGCGGTACTGGATTGAACCCGATGCGTTCCGCCCCGAGCGCTTCGACGCCGCACACGAGGCGGAACGACCGCGTTTTGCCTACATGCCGTTTGCAGCGGGTCCGCGCCATTGCATCGGCGAATCCTTCGCGCTGTTTGAGATGCAGATGCACCTGTGCAAGGCTGCGCGACGGTTTCGCCTCGTGCCGACGAACCGCCAGCCGCTGCGCATCGAAGCACAAGTCAATCTTCGTACCCTCGACCCCTTGCTGATGAGGCCTGAAATCCGCTCATGACACCCCGCACGCTGATCGAACTACTGGATGCCAGCCGCAACACCGACCGCGGCATCACCTACCTCGACTCCGAGCAGGACTCGCGCACAGTTTCCTTTGATCAACTGCATGGCCGCGCGCTCGGCATCCTGCATCATCTGCAGCAGCTCGGCGCTCGGCCTGGCGACCAGGTCATTTTGTTCCTGCAGCGCAACGAGGCCTTCATCGACGGCTTCTGGGCCGCGATCCTGGGGGGGCTGATTCCGGTGCCGGTCGCAGTCGGCATCAGCGATGAGCATCGCCACAAGCTGCTGCGCATCGCCGCCAAACTTGGCAATCCGTTAATCTTCACTGAGCGCAAGACCTTTGATCGGATCAGCAGCTTCGCGACCGAAGTCGGGGCTGGCGCAACGTTCGAAGCGCTGCGCAATCGTGCCTTCATCATCGAGCAACTCGATGACATCACGACTCCGGGCAAGATCTTCACGGCCAAACCTGAAGACACCGCCTTCATTCAGTTTTCGTCAGGCTCGACCAGCGACCCCAAGGGGATCGTGCTGACCCATGCCAACCTGATCGCCAACTGGCAGGGTGCCGCCGCGGCCGCGCGCTTCAGCCGCGACGACATCTCGCTGTCGTGGATGCCCTTGACGCACGACATGGGTCTGATCGGCATGCATATCTTCATGCTGGGATCGCAGATGCAGCTGCATCAGATGCCCACCGAGCTGTTTGTGCGGCGCCCGCTGCTCTGGCTGCAGTTCGCAAGCTCCCGCCGCGCGACGATCCTCTGCTCGCCGAATTTCGGTTATCGGCACTACCTGAAGGTGCTGGGAGACCGGCCGATCGAGGGGCTGGACCTGACGGCCGTGCGGATCATTTTCAACGGCGCGGAACCGATCAGTGCCACGCTCTGCGAAGAATTCCTGGCGCGTCTCGCACCTGCCCGGCTGGCGCGTCGTGCAATGTTTCCTGTCTACGGACTCGCCGAAGCTTCGGTCGCGGTCAGCTTTCCGGAACCGGGCAGCGAGCTGCTGACCCTGCACCTCGATCGCCACCAGATGAGTGTCGGCCAGCAGGCAGCACCGATTCCTGCCGACGCACCCGATGCCCTGTCGCTGGTCAGCGTCGGTCGTGCGATTCCGAACTGCGAAGTTCGAATCGCAGCCGCTGACGACACGCCGCTCACGGACAATGTGTTCGGCCATTTGCAGATCCGCGGCGGCAATGTCACCAGCGGCTATTTTGAGGAACCCGACGCAAACGCACGCCTGGTCACCAGCGACGGCTGGTTGCGCACCGGCGATCTTGCCCTGCAAAGGAACGGCGCGTTGTACATCACGGGCCGAGCGAAGGAGATCCTGTTCGTCAATGGCCAGAACTACTACCCGCACGACCTCGAGAGCATCGCGATCCATGCCGACGGCATGGAACTCGGCAAGCTGGTGGTCTCGGGCGTGCGCCGGCCCCGGGCGCAGACCGACGAGCTGGTCGTGTTTGCGCTGCACCGCAAGGATCTGGCCGACTTCGTCCCTGTAGCGACGCAAATTGCGCGCCTGATCAACGAACACACGGGCCTCGAAGTTGCCGAAGTCGTACCGGTCAACCGCATTCCGAAAACCACCAGCGGCAAGATTCAGCGCCATCTGCTCGAGCAGGACTACATCGAAGGAATCTACGATGCGGAACTGCGGGAACTCGCACGCCTGCGCGATTCGTTGCGCGCGCCTGCGGCAAAGGGCCAGTCGGAGATCGAGCGCAAGCTCGCCACGATCTGCGAGTCGGTGATGGGCGAGTCGGCAATGGGCGGACGCCGCATCGGTGTCACCGACAATCTGTTCGAACTCGGCGCCAGCTCACTGAAGCTGATCGAAATCCACGAGCAGATCGACCGTGAGTATCCGAACCAGATCGACCTGACCGAGCTGTTCGACTACCCGACGATCACCGAGCTCGCGGCGCATCTCGATGCCAAGCTCGGCGCTAGCCCGAGTACAGCGGGCGCTTGAGGCGCCAGCGCTTGTGCGACCAGGGCCAGTCGGCCGGTGATTCGCGGATCTGTGTCTCGACGAGCTGGACGTAGCGCTCCGTGAACTCACCGCCCGGCAAACGCTCGGTGTCGTCGACCATCAGCTCGAATTCCATCTCGTAGTGGCCGCGGCTGATGCGGCGCATCTTCATAAAGTAGGTCGCGTAGCGCAGCTTGCGCGCAATCTCCTCGCCGCCGAGAAAAAACGCCGAGTCCCGATTCAGGAATCTCGTCCAGTGCTTCTGCTCGCTCGCCACCGGCTCCTGATCGGCAACCATGGCAATGGCGCGGACGATCTGGCGCCGCCGGATCAGCTCCGCCAGCAGCTGCTGCGCCGGCACCAGATGCGCCCCGAAACGGGTCCGCAGCTTCTGCATCTCGCGCTCGGCCCAGGGATCGACCAGCGGCTTGTAAGCCGCATCGACCGGATAGCCGAGCTCGAGCACCAGCGCCTGCAGCATCCACTCCCAGTTGCACTGGTGCGCCGCGATCAGCAGCACCGGCCGCCCGCGGCCGAGCCGCTCACGAATGAGCTCGAGGTTGACGAAGCGGACCCGTGCACGGATCTGGCCCGCCGACAAACCCGGTGACTTCATGACCTCGACCAGCACGTCTCCAGAGCTGCGGTAGTACTGGCGTGTCAGCGCCTCAATGCCCGCCACATCGAGCTCGGGAAACGCGATGCGCAGGTTCTCCAGCACAACGTGCCGCCGATAGGACACGACGCGCCAGGCGATGAACGCGAGCAGCGACGACAAGCCGTACAGCAGTGGCAACGGAATCGCCGCGAAAGCGCGCGCCCACCACGCCTGTCTTTGCGGTGCGGCTACCGTCGATGTTGCGGAGGTCACTGCGTCAGTATACGCAGCGTCACTCGTCGGTTCGCCAGCCGCCCCGGTTGCGATTGCCCGTAGCCCCGGGAAACTCAAGAGTGGTGCCGGAGAGAGGAGTCGAACCTCCGACCCGCGCATTACGAATGCGCTGCTCTACCAACTGAGCTACCCCGGCACGGAGGCGCGATTCTATTTGAACCGCTACGGCGCTGGCAAACCGGCGCTCAGGGCTTGCGCGGTCGCAGGCGGATCACGAGATCGAAGCCCGCATACTCCATACCCGCCGGCGGCGCCGGCAGCCGCTTGAACTCCACTGCTGCCGCCGGCACATCGGTCAGCGTGCCGGTCTCGACACAACGGAAATGATGGTGCGGATCGACGTTTGAATCGAACCAGCCGCGACTGCCATCCATGAACACCTGAGTGATCACACCGCGTTCGGCAAAAAGATTAAGCGTGTTGTAGACCGTGGCCTTCGAGACCCGGATTCCGGCGTCGCGCAAGCTCGCGAGAATCTGGTCGGCAGACAGATGCTGCGCACGCTGCAGCAACACTGTCGCGATTCGCAGACGCTGCGGCGTCGGATGGATGCCAGCGGCGCGCAGACGCTGCGCCAAGGCATCCGCGTTGCAGGGCGTGGCGCTCAGCGGAGTCATGGCCCGAGTATAGGTCTGCGCCGGCGCATGACCAGCATTCGTTGTGCCCCGTTTGTCGATGCTTGGCTCAGTTTCGCCCATCGCGGCCGCATTCGAATCGCTTGAAGCTGCGGTCCATGCATTACAGACGTGTATTCAACCGAGGCCTCACCTGGTTCGAAATGCTCGTGACCTTGCTGCTGATCGCCGTGCTCGGCACGGTCGCGATTCCGACTTTTCGGGAGCAACAGGCCGAGAGCCTGATCGCAGCAACGGCCAGCACGCTGCTCGGTGCCGCGCATTTTGCGCGCTCCGAAGCCCTGCTCCGCAATCGTCCCACCGTGCTGTGCCTGTCGCAGGATGGTCAGCGCTGTCTTGAGTCGCGCGGTGACGCCAACGGCTGGCTGCTGTTCGTCGATTTGCAGCGCGGACGCCGTGCGCAGCGCGACCCCGCGGACGTGCTGTTGCGGCAGGGTCCGATCGAACCGCGCGTGCGGCTGCGTGGCAGCCGCGCGGCAATCACCTACTGGCCGAGCCCGAATGCCGGCACCACGGCAACCATCACGATCTGCCCGGCGCTGGGCCTCGCGCTGGGCGCCGCCCGGCCGCGCACCCTCGTGGTCAGTCAGACCGGCCGACCACGGATGCAGCGCCTGCCGCTGAGCTCGCCAGCTTGCGCGGCATGACTTGTCACCGTTCGTCGGCCTGTGCGCACCGGATGTCCGGCGTTGCGAGCGGGTCGCTCGACAATATGTATATTGACCCGATATGGGTATCCAGAACGGCTCTCCTGCTGGCGGCTTTACGCTGATGGAGCTGATGATCGTGCTGACGCTGGCCGCAATCGTGCTCGCCCTCGGCGCCCCAAACTTCAATGAGTTCCGCCGCAACAACCGCCTGACCAGCACTGCCAACGACATGCTCGCAGCGGTGCAGCTGGCGCGCAGCGAAGCGATCAAGCGCCAGACCAGCGTGTCGCTGTGCGCCTCCAACAATCCGCGCGCTGGCGATGCGGCCATCTGTTCCACCGGTGCCTTCACCGGCTGGGTCGTATTCGAAGACGCCAACGGCGACTGCCTGCGCACCGCGCCTGGCGAAGCGCTGATTGCCGGCGCCTCGGCGGACCGCGCCGTGAGTGCCGTAGCTGATGGCTTCTGCATATCGTTCGCGCCGACCGGCTTCTCGCGCGATCTCGCGGCCGGCGTCGAAGCCCAGCAGATCGTGTTCTGCGACGAGCGCGGCCTGGCGCTGCAGGGCGGCACCGATCAATCGGCCGCGCGCGGCGTCGTGCTGACCCGCACCGGGCGCGCGCAGATCACCCGCGATCCCACCGTCATCAACGGCTGGGCGCTGGCTTGCTCATGACGCGGCGCACTTCGCGCGGCGTCTCGCTGGTCGAGTCGCTGGTGGCACTGCTGGTGCTGTCGATCGGCATGCTCGGCATCGCGGCATTGTTCGTCGAGAGTGTGCGCAACAGCCGCACGGCGCTGCTGCGCACGCAGGCCATCAACCTCGTCACCGACATGGGCGATCGGATTCGCGCCAACGCGACTGCTGGTAACGCTTACGACACTACCCTCAATGGCGCTCCGACTACCCGAGGCTGCGCGCCCTCGACGACTGAAACCGGCGGCAACTGCACCGCCGCAGCCCTCGCCGAGGATGATCTCGCAGGCTGGCTCGAAACCGTGCAGACCCTGCTGCCGACCTTCGATGGCGCGGAGCCGACCGCAACGGTCACCTATGGCCCACCCGTGCTGGTCGGCGGCCCCGAACGCTTCACGGTGCGCGTCGCCTGGCGCGAACCGGGTGAGGATGCCGATCTCAGCTACCAGACCGACGTCGTGATCATTCCGCGGCAACCGCAATCATGAAGCCCGCCACCATCCGTCGCACACGCGGCCTGAGCCTGGTCGAACTGCTCGTCTCATTGACGATCGGCTCGCTGCTGATCATCGGTGCGCTGACCGTGTACGCGAACAGCCGCACCACTTACGCGACCAACGAAGCCGTCGCGCGACTGCAGGAGCAGGCGCGGTATGTCATGTCGGTCGTTGAGCCCGACATAGAACTCGCCGGCTACTACGGCTTCACGAACTCCCCCGACACACTGCGCCTCGTCAACGGCGCCTCGCCCGGTACCGTGCTGGCAACCGCTTCCGCTCTGCGACAGCGGCCGATTCCGCCAGCAGGTCCGGCTCCGGTGCCAGCGCCATCGCTGCCTGGCGCTGCGCAGGCCTGCGGCACGAATTTCGCAGTCGACGTGCTGCTGCCGGTGCAGGGCTCGAATGACACTTTCGATCTGGGGCCAGCACGTACCGGTGCCTGCGATCCGTACGGCGCCGGCGCGGTGCCCAACACCGACACGCTGACGCTGCGCCGGGTGTCGACCGACCCGACTGCGGCAGCCGACGTCGACGCTGGCCGTTTGTTCGTCTATGCCTCGCGCCTGCGCAGCCGCACCGCACAGCAGATGTTTCTCGACGGCGTGCCGCCGGGACCGATCGACGCCGACAACCGCGCGCATGCGCTGGTCGTGCGCAGCTATTACATCTCGCAGGATTCAGTGGATCGCCCCGGCCTGCCGGCGCTGCGCGTCAAGTCGCTGACCCGCGTCGGCACCAGCCCGACCTTCGTCGACACCGAAGTGATGCCGGCGATCGAAGATCTGCAAGTCCAGTTCGGCATCGACACCGGCGACTACGACGGCGACGGCGCGGTCGACGCGGTCGCCGACGTCAATGGCGATGGCATTCCCGAATCCGACGGCCGCACGACCCGCTATGTGTCGCCCGATTTTCCGGGCCTCGATCGGCTACAGGTCGTCGCGGTGCGGATCTGGATCCGGGTGCGGGCCGATCAACGCGAGCAGGGCTTCGTCGACACCCGCACTTACCGCTACGCCGATGTCGAGTACACCCCGGCCGGCGCCGAGCGCGACTTCCGGCGCATCCTGATGTCGCGGACGATCTCCTTGCGCAACGCGCGCACGCTGTAATGCGCATCCCGATCAGGAACCTGCCCATGCTGCCGCTCAAGCGAACCGTCGCCCCGCCAAGTCGCCAGCGCGGCGCAGCGTTGGCGATTGGTCTGATCCTGCTGCTGATCCTGACGCTGCTGGCGTTTACGAGCGTCAACACGTCGGTCACCGAACTGGCGATGGCGGGCAACGAGCAGTACCGCAAGAACGCCTCCCAGGCGGCCGCCGCCGGCATCGAACAATCCATCGCCCGCCTGAACGTCGTCGGCACCTCACCGGGCGCTGCGGCAATCGTCACCGCTGGCACACTGGTGCCGGGTGCAACGGTCGATGAGTTCAGCGCCTCCGCGCGCTATGTGGGCGAGGAAACCAACCTGCCCCAGTCCAGTGCCGACAAGTTCATCGGCCTGCATTTCAGTATCGATAGCGCCGGCACCTCGGCGCGCAATGCCAACGATCGCCAGGTCCAGGGTGTCATGGTGGTTTCCAGCGCCGACTCAGGCGGCGGCAGTCTCGGTCAACTCGGCACCGGGCTCGGGCCATAAGGAATATCTGATGAATCAAGCTTCACGACTGATCATTGTGGCCGCAGCAACGGCGCTGATGCTCAATGCCCTCGCGGGCCAGGCTGCCGACAGCCGTTCAACCAAAATGAAGGTCGTTGAACAGGCCATCGAAACCAGCGCCGCGCAGATCGTGCTGCCGGGCGGCGGCGTCGGCGCGCTGACGCTGGTGCCCTGCGCCGGCTGCAAGCCCGTGACGGTACTGATGGGCGCGCGCACGCAACTCATCGTGAACAACAAGCCCGTCAACATCGAACTGCTGCGCCGGACGCTCGTGGCGAGCCCGGATGCACCTGCCGTGTTGTTCTATCGGACCGGGGGCAACGAGTTGACGCGGCTGATCGTTTCACCACGCGTTTCCCGTGAAGGGGCGGCGTCATGATGTCGCCATGGTCGCGCGCGTTCGTGCCGGTCGTTGCCGGCGTAGTTCTGTCCATGGCCAGCGTCGCACCGGCGCTCGCCGACGACACCGAGATCTTCGTCAACCAGGCCTCGGCTCGTGGGGTTCGACCGAACATCCTGTTCATCGTCGATACCTCGGGCAGCATGAACGGCATGGTCGAAGTCTCCAAGGCACCGTACGACCCAGCGCTCACTTATCCCGGGTCGTGCGACGCCAGCCGGCTGTACTTCTCGCGCGTCGCAGCGGGGCCGTCCAGCGGCGGCAACATCCCGGTCTGCGCGGGCGATGCGGTGCGATTCGTCCCTGTTGCGCTGAACCGTTGCGCTGCGGGCCGCGTTGCACTCGACGGTATCGCCGGCTTCTGGACCGGCAAGACTGCGCGATGGCGCAGCAGCAGCGTCGCCTGGCGCAATGTGCAGGTTGGCGAAAACGAGGACCAGCCGATCGAATGCGAAGTCGATTCGGGCGTGCACGGCGAAACGGACGCGTCCGTGCAGCGCTATGCGCGCAATGGCACCGATACGAGCTTCTGGAGCGCCAGCAGTACTGAAGAGCTGTCCTGGGACAGCATCGACGTGCATCGCCTGTACAGCGCAAATTACCTGAACTGGTACTACACGCCCGACACCACCGCGCAGATCACTCGCCTTCAGACGGTGCAGGCGGTCGGCACGGCGCTCGCGAGTTCTCTCGACAACGTCAATCTCGGGCTGATGCGCTTCAGCACCCGTGATACCGCGACTGGCGTCAACGCCGAAGGCGGCATGATCACACACGAGGTTGCCAACGTGACCACCAGCCGCGCGACCATCATCGCGCGACTGAACACCTATCAGCCGCAGGGCGCAACGCCGCTATCGGAGACGCTGTTCGAGGCGGGGCAGTACCTGGCCGGTCGCGCCGTGGATTACGGCTTGAATTCGGAGGTCGAAGGCGGCATGCCGTTTCCGAGTGTCCCGGAATCGCGCCTTCCGGTTGACCAGACGCGCTACCGCTCACCGATCGAATTCCAGTGCCAGCGCAACTACGTGATTTTGCTCACTGACGGTGAGCCCGTACAGGATCAATCCGCCGATGCCAGGATCGAGAGCCTGCCGGATTTCGGATCGCTGGTCGGCGGCAGCTGCACCGGCACCGGCGATGGCCGCTGCCTCGACGACATGGCCGAGTACCTGTACCGCGCCGATCTGTCGCCGACCCTGCCCGGCCAGCAGAATGCGACGACCTACACCATCGGCTTCGGCCCGGACGTCGCCGGTTCACCGTTCCTCGACACGGTTGCCCGGCGCGGTGGCGGCGCCTCGTTCGCGGCCAACAACGTCGAACAGCTGACCGATGTGCTGCAACGGGTCGTTGGCGACATCCTGCAGGGCAGCGCCACGTTCACGTCGCCGGCGGTGTCGATCAATGCGTTCAACCGCACGCAGTCGACCAACGAACTGTATGTATCTGTATTCACGCCCGAGGACAGCCTGCGCTGGCCCGGCAACGTCAAGAAGTACGGCATCCTCGATGGTCAGATCGTCGATGCGGCAAATCGCCCGGCAGTCGATCCGACCACAGGCTTCTTCCGCGTCGGCACGCGCAGCTTCTGGTCGGCGTCTCCGGACGACAACCAGGTGGAACTCGGCGGTGCGGCCAGCCGCCTGCCTGACCCCGGCGCGCGGCGCGTCTACACGCACTTTGCCAGCGCCGGCACTCCGAACCTGACGGCGGCGGCCAATGCGTTCACGACCGCGAACGCTGCCCTGACCGACGCGGTGCTGAATACCGGCACGACCGGCGGCCCGACCCGCGAACAACTGATCGACTGGGCACGTGGCGTCGACGTGCAGGATATCGACGGTGATGGCGATCGAACCGAGGCCCTGCGCTCGGTCGGTGATCCGCTGCACGCGCGCCCGGCGGTGGTCTCTTACGGCGGCACGAGCGCGTCCCCGGATGCGCTCGATCAGGTCGTGTTCGTGCCGACCAACGACGGCTTCATCCATGCGATCAACGCCCGGACCGGCGTCGAGCTGTGGGCGTTCGTTCCCGAGGAGCTGCTCGGTCGGCTTGCCGACCTGTATCGCGACCCGACGGTCACGGCGCGCAGCTACGGCCTCGATGGCGATGTTCGCGTGCTGAAGTTCGATGCAAACCAGGATGGGATTGTCGACGCAGCCGCGGGCGACCGGGTCTGGATCTACTTCGGCATGCGCCGCGGCGGTCGCCAGTATTACTCGCTCGATGTCACGAACCGGCTGCAGCCGCAGCTGCGCTGGACGCTCGGCCCCGCGCAACTGCCGGGCATCGGCGAGACCTGGTCGACGCCGACCATCGCCCGGGTGCGGGTGCAGGGTGCAACCCAGAACGGCGAGAATCTGGTGCTGATCATCGGCGGCGGCTACGACGATGCGCAGCAGAACTATCAGTTCACACCTGATGCCTCGGGCAACCGGATCTTCATGGTCGATGCGGCATCGGGAGCGCTGTTGTGGTCCGCCGGTGCACCGAGCAGCCCGGGGTCACCGGATCTGCAGATCGCGGGCATGACGAATTCGATTCCGGGTCGAGTCGTTGTTCTCGACACCAACGGTGATCAGTTCGCCGACCGGATGTACGCCGCCGACATGGGCGGCCGCGTGCTGCGCTTCGACATCTTCAATGGCCGGCCGCGCAGCCAGCTCGTGACCGGCGGGGTGTTTGCAGCGCTGGGCGCCGGCGACACCGGCACGAGCAACATCGCCGAGAACCGGCGCTTCTACTACGCGCCGGACGTGGCGCTGATCCAGCGCCGCGGCGCGGATCCTTACTACAACCTCGCGATCGGTTCGGGCTATCGCGGCCATCCGCTGCACACGGAAACCCGTGACCGCTTCTATTCGCTGCGGGACCGCAATCCGTTCGCACGCTTCTCCCAGGCCGAGTACGACGCGCAGACGCCGCTGCTGGATGCGAACCTGACGGATATCACCGACGTTATTGCCAACGCCTCCATCGGCGTCAACTCACCCGGTTGGAAGCTCGAGTTGCGTCTCGGCGGTGGTGGCGGCGGTGGCTGGACCGGCGAGAAGGTGCTGTCCGAGGCGCTGACCGTCGATGGCACGCTGCTGTTCACGACCTATGAACCCGTTGCGAGTGACCCGAACAATCCCTGCCTGCCGGCGACCGGGCGCAACCGCGCCTATGCGCTCAAGGTCGACACCGGCCGACCAGCGATTAACTTCAACAACGACAGCGTTATTGACGCCGCCGATGCCTCGACGCTGCTGGCACAGGCCGGCATTGCGGGCAGTGTCAGCATCGGCATCGAGGATGTCCGCAGCCGACCGTCGGGTGCACCGGTGCCGGATCCGAACAGCGTCGATGCGCTGGGTCGCCGGGCGTTCTGCATCGTGGGTGTCGAAGTGCTGCAACGCTGCATCGTGCCCGGCAGCGTGGTGCGGACGTTCTGGCAGCGGGCTGCGAACAACCAGCCCGAGTGATGCGGCCCGCATGAAACAACGGGGCGTCACGCTGATCGAACTGATGACCGTGATGGTCGTGCTCGGCATTCTGGCCGCCATCGCAGTGCCGAGCTATCGCGCCTATCTGCTGCGCGCGCAACGCACCGAGGCGACCACCGCGCTGCTGCGCGTGCAGGCGGCGCAGGAGAAGCACTTCCTGCAGAACAATGCGTTCACCGAACAGCTGGTAGCAGCGCCTTCGGCAGCGCCGCCCGGGCTGGGGCTGACGGTTGCCACTCCCTCAGGGTTCTATACGATCACGGTCGCACTGGAGTTGGGCGGCTCGGGTTATACCGCCACCGCCACGCCAACCCCCGGCGGGGGTCAACGTGACGATGCGCTGTGCCGCAGCTTCTCGATCAACCACAACGGCATGCGGAATGCCGTCGATGCTGCGACCGTCGACGTCACAAGCGAGTGCTGGCGCTAGCTGGCCAGCCAAGCGCCAACCCCGGGCCTGATCGCCGCCAGGCTTCAACCCCGTGACTGTCGCGCTTCGTGCAGCTGCACGAGCCGCGGGGCGGCAACATCCCGCACGGCGCGGCTGACCGCATCCCTGACGCACTGACGCCCAGCAACCGCGGCCGCAAGATCACGCGAATGTGTATCGGGGCAGACCCGGCGCGCCGCGCTTTGCAGTCTGCGGTACAGCGTTCGCGTGCCCGCTTCGGTTTTTACATCAAGGTCCCCGTAAGCGACAGCGAGACTGGGCGCCGCGTCTTCCTGCACTCCATCTCCAGCATAGGTAACGCTGCTGGCGGCGAGGGCCGCAAACGCAACCACACTCAACGCGATTCGCATTCTTCGTTTAATCATGACTGTTCTCCTGGTTGGCTCTGTATTGAATCGGGCACCCGGTGTGTGCCTTGATTGATTAGGCGCTCACCAAACGACGTTGCCATCCTGCCGATCACGTACCGGTCCTCATCGGTGGCGTGTTCGTCCCACTCCCGTGGCGTCTGCGAAGCGCGGCGTCGATTCGTCCCCGAAACCAACGTGATCGTCCCTACCCGACCGCAATGTGGCGTTGCAGCGATGCGATCGAGTTGCGATCCGCGCTAGGCTTGGAACATGGCAGCCGTCTCTCCGCTATCCCGGGCTCCGGCGCCCACGCTGTCGATGGATCACGCCATCGACGGCCTGCGCCGTTGGCAGTTCCTGCTGATCACGCTGCTGTTCTGGGTTTACGTGACCGCGTCGAACGTGATGTTCGCGCACAGCTTTGGCCTCGGGCTCGCGCCGATGACCAACGAGCAGGTCTTTGCGTCCTGGGATCGACGCGTTGTGCAGCACGCCCTGCTGCTGCCCTTCCTTCTCGGCTGCTATTACTGGTCGCTGAGGATCGGTTGGCGCCCTTACCGGTTTGCCGCGGCCAAGCAGCTGTTTCTCGCGGTTGGCTTCGCCCTGTTGCCGCAACCGGCCATGACAGCCTCGCACATGCTGTCCAAGTACCTGCCGGGCATGGGCATGCCCATAGAATGGCCAACCGAACCGGATTGGTATCTGCCGCACCTTGGCATCTGGACAGCCAGCGCCACGACCTTTTTGTTGCAGTACGGATTCGGCCTCGCCCTGCTCACGGGTTTCGCGCTTTATCAGCGCTTTCGCGACGCCGAGGTCCGACTCGCCACAGTCGAGAAGCAGTCGCAGTCGGCGCGACTGGCTGCGCTGCGCATGCAGCTGTCGCCTCACACGCTGTTCAATCTGCTGAACACGATAAAGGGTCAGATCGAATGGGATCCGCCGGCCGCTCAGCAGCTGCTGGTACAGCTGTCGGACCTGCTGCGCCGGCTGCTCAACGCCGGCGAGCGCGAGTTCGCGACGCTGACCGATGAAGTTCAATTCGCGACGCTGTACCTGCAGCTGCAACGCAGTCGCTTTGCAGATCGACTGACCATTACGCTGCCTGAGGGGGACACGTTGCCGCCCGTCTGGGTTCCGAGCCTGATCCTGCAGCCGCTGATCGAGAATGCCGTGCAGCACGGCATGCGCGGCCATGATGGTCCCGTGCAGATCTCGCTCGCGGTCACGGCCGACGAAGCAGACCTGGTTCTGCGGCTCAGCAACAGCTGCGCAGCCATTGAAGACCAACCCGATCGGCGCGAGGGAATCGGCCTGCGTAACGTCAGGGAGCGGCTGCGGGTTCATTTCGGCGATCGCGCGGCTCTGCGCGCCGAACGGGACTCAGCTGCTCTGTGGGTCTCCGAAATCCGGCTACCGAGAGTGCACTCACCATGAAGGTCGTGATCGTCGATGACGAGGCCGCAGCGCGGCGCACACTGCGTGGGCTATGCGACGCTCGCAGCGGCTTCGATGTGGTTGGCGAGTTCAGCAGTGCAGCGGCCGCTGCAGCCGAGTTGGAACGCTTGTCGCCAGATCTGGTCTTCCTCGACATCCAGATGGACGGCACCAGCGGGCTGCAACTGGCGCGCAGCCTGCCCAAGGCTGCGACGCCGCTGATCGTGTTCGTGACCGCGCATGACAACCACGCCGTCGAGGCTTTCGAACTGCATGCGATCGACTACCTGCTGAAGCCGTTCAACGAGGCGCGCTTCGATGCCAGTTTGGCGCGCGCCAGGCATTTGCTTGAGACCCAGAACGACGGCCTGCGATCGGCACGGATGTTCGAAGCCCTCGCAGCACTTGAAGACAAGGCTCGCGCGCTGCAGGCACCGCCAGCGCGGCTGCTCGGCGAGGCCGGCGGCACGCTGCATCTTCTGGAGGCGACAGCCATTGAGCGGGTCGAAAGCGACCGCAACTACGTCACGCTGCACGCCGGTGACCAGAGCTATCAGGCGCGCAGCACCTTACTGCAGGCGGAGGCGGCGCTTCAGAGTGAACCGATGTTGAAGATCAGCCGCTCGTGCCTGATCAACACGCGACACCTGTGTGAAATCAGCCGCACGCCGCGCGGTGATTTTATCTTCGTGTTGCGTAGCGGCGCCACGGTGACGAGCAGCGAAGGCTATCGGGAGCCGGTGCGCGAATACCTGAAGAACCTGCGCGTTGCGAGCTGACGCGCTGGGTCAGGCGTTCGCGGCGGGTTTGCGCAGCGGCTTCGGCAGGCCGAACACGACGGTCTCTTCGCGACCGGCACGCTCAGCCGGAGCTTCGGCACCCCACACACGCAACTGCTGAATGACGCCCTGCACCAGCACTTCGGGCGCGGATGCACCGGCGGTGAGCCCGACCACGGTGCGTGATTCAAACCACTCGCGCTTCAGGTCCTCGGGACCGTCGACCAGATAGGCCGGTACGCCGGCGCGTTCGCCGAGTTCGACGAGCCGGTTGGAATTGCTGCTGGTCTTCGAGCCCACCACAATCAGGATGTCGCACTGCTGCAGCAGGTCCTTGACGGCATCCTGGCGGTTCTGGGTCGCGTAGCAGATGTCTTCCTTGCGTGGACTCGCAAGCGTCGGGAAGCGTCGCTTCAGCGCCGCGACGATGCTGGCGGTGTCGTCGACCGACAGCGTGGTCTGGGTCACGAATGCCAGGTTCTCGGCATCGCTGACCTCGAGCGCCTCGACATCGGCGACATTCTCGACCAGATGCATGCGGCCACCGCGGGAGCTGTCGAAGCGCCCCATCGTGCCTTCCACTTCCGGATGCCCGTCGTGGCCGATCAGGATCACATCGCGGCCCTCGCGGGCGTACAGCTGCACTTCCATGTGCACCTTGGTCACGAGCGGGCAGGTCGCATCGAACACGGCAAGGCCGCGGCGTGCCGCCTCCTGCTCGACCGTCAGCGCCACACCATGCGCAGAGAAGATCACCGTGGCGTTGTCCGGCACCTCATCGAGCTCCTCGACGAACACCGCGCCGATCTCGCGCAGCCGATCGACAACGTGCCGGTTGTGGACAACCTCATGCCGCACATAGATCGGCGCGCCGTAGAGCTCCACGGCCCGTTCGACGATGTCGATCGCCCGGTCGACCCCGGCACAGAAACCGCGTGGATTCGCCAGCATTATTTTCATCCACCCACCTCACGCTGGGCACGTTCGCGGCGCCACTCGAAGAACGCATCCAGCAACAACAGCCCTGCGCCGATGGTAATCGCTGCGTCAGCAATATTGAATGCCGGGAAATAGGCCCCCTGCCAGTGCGCATGAATAAAGTCGACCACGTAGCCATGCTCGAGCCGATCGAGCACATTGCCGATCGCGCCGCCCATGATCAACGCAAGGCCCGAGGCAAGCGCCCGCTGCTGGCTCGACACGATCTGCCGCAGCCAGTAGATGATGCCGATGCTGACACCGGTGGCGAGGATCGTGAAGAACCAGCGCTGCCAGCCGCCGGCGCCGGCCAGAAAGCTGAACGCCGCACCGGGGTTGTGCAGTCGCGTGATATCGAGCACCGGCAGCACGACCGTCGTTTCGAACAATTGGTAATTGCGTTCGATCCAGCCCTTGCTGATCTGATCCGCCACGATGATCAGCGCGCTCAGTGGCAGCCAGCGCCAACCACTCACCGAGGCCACAGGCTTGCTCATGCGTACTCCCGCCGTTCGCCAGCGCCTGCCACGTTCACGACGCAGCGACCGCACAGCTCCGGATGCTCCGCATGCTGGCCGACATCGGCTCGATGATGCCAACAGCGTACACACTTTGGCGCCGCTGACTTGTTCGCCTTGATCACGAATCGCGCCGGCAGATCGGCGCCCACCACGACCTGGGCTTTGGACACAATCAGCACAAAGCGCAGTTCATCGCCCAGCGCCGCAAGCCTGGCTGCATCGGCTGCGCTGCAGGCAATCTCGACCTCGGCTTCGAGTGGCGCGCCCAGAGTGCCTGCGGCGCGCAGCGACTCGAGTTCGCGGCTGACGTCGCCGCGCAGCGCGATGACCGCTTCCCAATCGACCGCGGGCGCCGGCACCGTCGGCAGCGTGTGCCAGGTCTCGAGGAACACCGAGCGGCTGCGCGTTCCGGGCAGGTGCTCCCAGATTTCGTCGGCCGTGAACGACAGGATCGGCGCCAGCCAGCGCACCATCGCCTCGGCGATGTGCTGCATCGCCGTCTGTGCCGAGCGCCGCGCCAGGCTCGCGGTCGGCATGGTGTAAAGCCGATCCTTCAACACGTCGAGATAGAACGCGCCCAGGTCGACGACGCAGAAATTGTGCACCTTCTGATAGATCAGATGGAACTGGTACGTCCGGTAGGCCTCGATGATCTCGCGCTGGATCACGCTCGCCCGCGCCAGCGCCCAGCGATCGAGCTCCAGCAGCTGCGCAGGCGCCACCGCCTCGCGCGCGAGGTCGAATCCCGCGAGGTTGCCCAGCAAAAAGCGCGTGGTATTACGCATCCGGCGGTAAGACTCGGACATCCGCTTCAGGATCTCGTCGGATGCGCTCATCTCGTTCGAGTAATCGGTCGCCGCCACCCACAGCCGCAGCACATCGGCGCCGAGCGACTGCGTGACCTTCTGCGGCAGGATCACGTTGCCGAGCGACTTCGACATCTTGCGACCCTTGTCATCGACCACAAAGCCATGCGTCAGCACCGCCTTGTACGGCGCGCGCCCGGCGAGCGCCTCGGACATCAGCAGCGAGGAATGAAACCAGCCGCGATGCTGGTCCGAGCCTTCGAGATAAAGATCCACGGGAGCGGTGATCTCCGGCCGCGTAGCAGCCACGCAGGCGAACGATAGACCCGAGTCCGCCCAGACGTCCATGACATCCGTGACCCTGTCGTACTCGGAAGCTTCGTCGCCCAGCAGCTCTGCCGGGTCGAGCGCGAACCATGCGTCGATGCCGCCGGCCTGCACGCGGTCGGCGACCGCGTCGATCAGCTCCGGCGTGCGCGGATGCAGCGCACCACTCTGGCGGTTCACGAACAGCGGAATCGGCACGCCCCAGGTGCGCTGGCGCGAGATACACCAGTCCGGCCGCTTCTCGATCATGCCGGTGATGCGCGGCTCGCCCCAGGCCGGCGTCCACTTGACCTGCTTGATGTCGCGCAGCGCACCGGCGCGCAGCCCGCGCTGATCCATGCTGATGAACCACTGCGGCGTCGCGCGAAAGATCAGCGGCGACTTGTGGCGCCAGCAGTGCGGATAACTGTGGCGGTAGCGTTCCGCATGCAGCAAGGCGCCGCGCTCGGCGAGCACCTCGACGATCTTCGGGTTCGCCTCCTCGACAGTGAGGCCCGCGAACAATGGCGTGGCGGGCAGGAACCGACCATCGCCCCCGACCGGGTTATTGACCGGCAGCGCATAGCGCGCGCCGACGATGAAGTCATCCTGGCCATGCGCGGGCGCGGTGTGCACGGCGCCAGTGCCCGCCTCCACCGTGACGTGTTCACCCAGAATCACCGGCACCTGCCGTTCAAGGAACGGATGCTGCAGCAGCAGCTTCTCGAGCACGCGACCCTCGAAACGCGCGCGCACTACGCCTGGCTGCAGGCCGTAGCGCTCGACGGCCGCGCCAAGCAGGTCTTCCGCCAGCACAAGCCGTCGACGCTGCGGGCCATCACCGACCTCGACGAGCACGTAGAGCAAATCATCGCGCAGCGTCACGGCCTCGTTGGCCGGCAGGGTCCAAGGCGTGGTGGTCCAGATCACGACCGCGACGGGCAAGCCATCGAGCGAGCCCGGTGCCACGCCCACCCGCACCGCAAAGTCCGGGGCATCGACGACCCTGAAGGCAACATCGACGGCCGTCGAAGTCTTCTCTTCATACTCGACCTCGGCCTCGGCCAGCGCCGAGCGGCAGTCGAGACACCAGTGCACGGGCTTGGCGCCCTTGTACAGATGGCCATTGCGAACAATCTGCGCAAACGAGCGCAGCTGCTCGGCCTCGTAGGCCGGATCCATCGTCAGGTACGGCCGCTCCCAGTCCCCCAGCACGCCGAAGCGCTGGAACTCGGTGCGCTGCAACTCCACCTGCGCCGCTGCGAACTCGCGGCAGGCCGCACGGAACGCCGCCGCATCGAGCTTGCCACCCGGACGCCCGTGCTTCTTCTCGACCGCAAGCTCGATCGGCAAACCGTGGCAGTCCCAGCCCGGAATGTACGGCGCATCATGGCCGTCGAGCGTGCGCGACTTGACGACGATGTCCTTGAGGATCTTGTTGACGGCATGCCCCAGATGCAGCGCGCCGTTCGCGTAGGGCGGGCCATCGTGCAGCACGAAGCGCGGCCGGCCCGCAGCGACCCGCCGCAGCTCGTCATAGAGTCCGCTGCGCTGCCACTCGGCGAGCCGCAGCGGTTCGCGCCGCGCCAGATCCGCCTTCATCGGGAAGTCGGTCTGCGGAAGGTTGATCGTATGCTTGTAGTCCGCCACGTTGGTCCTGGTTCTGATCGTGAAATCCTTAACGGCGCATCATCGCGCAACAGCCAGCGCGGCGCGCGCCGCTGCGGCGTCCGCATGCATCTGCTGCACCAGCGCATCGAGGTCATCAAACTTGAGTTCCTCGCGCAGCTTGCGCACGAACTCGACCTCGATCTCGCGACCGTACAGGTCGCCGGCAAAATCGAACAGGTGCGTCTCCAGCAGGGGCTCCACGCCATTGACCGTCGGCCGGGTGCCGAGGCTCGCGACCCCATCCCGCGGTTCAGCATCCACCCCATGCACGCGCACCGCAAAGATTCCGCCGAGCGGCAGACGGCGACGCTTCGGCCGCAGGTTCGCGGTCGGATAACCCAGCGTCCGCCCGAGTTGCGCGCCGCGCTCGACCCGGCCGCGCATCGTGTACGGACGGCCGAGCCACTGCGCGGCTTTATCGAAGGCGCCGCAGGCGAGTGCCGCACGCACCGCTGTGCTGCTGACCCGCTCGCCAGCGACCACGACCGACGGTATCACCTGCACGCCAAAGCCGTGCTCTCGCCCCGCCGCTTCGAGCATCCAGGCATTCGCCTCACCGTGCCGGCCAAAGCGAAAATCGTAGCCGACGACGATGCCGCGGGCATGCAGATCGCGCGCCAGCAGCTGCGTAAACTCGTCCCCCGGCATCGCCCGCAGCGCGTCGGTGAAGCGCAGGATGCAGACCGCATCGAGTCCCGTCGTCTGCAGCAGCCGCCAGCGTTCGCGGAAGTTCGTCAGCCGCGCCGGCGGGTCGTCTGGCCGCAGCACCTCGCGCGGCATCGGCTCGAACGACAGCAGCAGCGCCGGTACGCCACGCTCGCGCGCCCGCTGCACCGCCGCTGCGATCAGCGCCGCATGCCCGAGATGCAGTCCATCGAAGGTGCCGATCGTGATCCAGCCGCCGCGGTGGCGCTCGCGAATCGCGCCCACGCCGCGCAAGAGTTCCATGCAAGATTTCGTCACAACCGATTGTATTCTATAGAAGTTCTATTCGGGCCGGTTACGCAGCTGCGAGGGCCTGAGCCCGGCGATCCACAAGGCCGCAAAATAAGTGGCCGCCGCGGCGGTGATGCAGACGGCGAGCCGCCCCGCGCGCTCCGCGGCGGGCGCGGCCAGCCAGGTGGCAAGGTCGCGCCCGAACCACCACAGCAGTGCTGCCATCGCAGCATTCGCAAACACCACCCGCGCCAGCAGGGCATTCCAGCCCGGGCCGGGGCGGTAGACACCTTCGCGGCGCAAACCGCGCCACAGCAGGAACGTATTGACCGCCGCCGAGATGCAGGTGGACGTGGCGAGCAGCACATGTGGAATCGGAAAGCCGGCCAGATGCGCCGGCAGCACCACCGCGAGGTTCAGACCCATGTTGACGCCGAGCGCGATCAGGCCTACGCGCACCGGCGTGCGGGTGTTCTGGCGCGCGAAGTAGCCGGGTGCGAGCACCTTGACGAAGCTGAACCCGAGCAAGCCCCACGAATACGCCATCAACGCGTAGGACGCCATCAGCACGTCCTGGTCGGTGAACTTGCCATAGCCGAAGATCGTCGCCGTCAGCGGCCCCGCAAACACCAGCAGCGCGACCGAGGCCGGCGCGACCAGCACCACGACCAGTCGCAGCGCCCAGTCGAGCGTTGCCGTGAAACGCTGCATCGACTGCTGCGCATGGTTCGCGGACAGGCCCGGCAGGATCACCGTCGCGAGCGCAATGCTGAACACGCCGAGCGGGAATTCCATCAGCCGGTCGGCGTAATAGAGCCACGCAATGCTGCCGGTCACGAGGAACGAAGCGATCAGCGTGTCGAGCAGCAGGCTGACCTGCGCCATCGACGAGCCAATAATCCCGGGGATCATCAGCCGCGCAATCTTGCGCACCCCTTCGGCGGCCGGCCGCCAGCGCGGCCAGCTCAACAGACCCAGTCGCGCAACCGAGGGCAGCTGGAACAGCAGCTGCAGCGCGCCGGCCACGAACACCCCCATCGCGAGCGCAACTCCGGGGTTGGCGCTGTTCGTCGCGACGAACAGCGCAAACAGGATCATCACCACGTTCATGATCACCTGCGTGAACGCTGGCACCGCGAAACGCCCGTAGCTGTTCAGCACGCCGCTGAACAGCGCCGTCAGCGAAATGAAAAACAGATAAGGGAAGGTCCAGCGCAGCATCGACACCGTCAGTTCGTACTTGCCCTGCTCCTGCGTGAAGCCCGGCGCAAACAGCAGGATGATCAGCGGCGCGGCGATCACGCCGATGGCGCTGACCACCAGCAGCACCGTGCCGAAGGTGCCGAGCACGCCGCCGACCAGCTCACGGACCTCGGCTTCGTCCCGCTTGACCTTGTACTCGGTGATCACCGGCACGAAGGACTGCGAGAACGCGCCTTCGGCGAACAGCCGGCGCAGGAAGTTCGGGATCTTGTACGCCACCAGGAACGCGTCCATCAGCGTGCCGGCACCGAAGGCCTGCGAATAGACCATGTCGCGCAGAAGGCCCGAGACGCGCGAGATCAGCGTTGTGAGCCCCACCACCGTGGTGCTCTTGAATATGGCGCGACTCATGAGCCGCAGCACTATAGCTGAATGCCGGGCCCCCGAACGTTGACAAGACCCCGCACGCTGCGCAGACTACGCGGCCCTTCCGCCCGGCCGTGCCGGACGCCTGATTTTCTGGAGTTTTTTGTGGCCAATACGAAGTCTGCCGAGAAAGCTGCGAGGCAAGCTGCCAGCCAGCGGCTGCGCAATGTCGCGACGATGTCGCGCGCCCGTTCGGCGATCCGCTCGGTGCTTACGGCTATTGCCGCCGGCAACAAGGACGAGGCGACCAAGACCTACCGCGCGACCGTCTCGACGATCGACTCGCTGGTCAACAAGAAGCTGATCCACCGCAACAAGGCCGCCCGGCACAAGTCGCGGCTCAACGCGCGGATCAAAGCGCTGAGCTGATCAGCTGCCGCTGCCTTCGTCGAACGGCAACCCGGGCGCCCAGGCCTCTCCTTCAAAGACGTTGCTGGCCGATTTGTCGGCTGCCTTGCGGGCGCGGCCCGGCTTGGCTTTGCGCGCACCCGTGGCCTTTTTGGCCGCCTTGCCTTCCGGGTCCAATCGCTCCAGCTCCATCAGCACCGCCAGGCGCTGATCGCTGCGGGCGACCTCGCGCCAGTCCTCGCCTTCCGGCCAGGGTTCCAGCGCCCCCCGCAATGCCCACAACGCGTTCAGCGAGCGCGTACCGGACGCGCGGCGCAGCCGAATGAAGGTGGCCAGCGCGCCGGCCCGTCGCAGCTGCGTCGGCGTGTAGATGCCGATTTCGGCGAGCTGCGCTTCGGTGCGCGGCCCGAGGTTGCGCAGATCGCGGATCCGCAGCCGGATCTTGCCGGCCGCGATGCGCTTACGAACCTTGCTGTTGCGCACGCTCTAGCGAGTCCAGAAAACGCATGACCTCTTCCATCAACTCCCGCGTGCCGCCACCCGTGGCGCCGGAAATCACGAACACCGGTCCCTTGAAGCGCAACGCCCGCACGATCGCCTTGGCTTTCTTCTGCGCCTCGGCGGGCAGCAGCAGATCGCTTTTGTTCAGCACCAGCCAGCGCGGCTTGCGCGCCAGCTCCTTGTTGAACTTGCGCAGCTCCGCGACGATCGCGCGCGCATCGGCGACCGGGTCGGCCGCCGGATCCGGCGGCAGCAGATCAACGAGATGCAGCAGCAATCGCGTGCGCTGCAGATGCCGCAGGAAGCGCATGCCGAGGCCGGCCCCATCCGCGGCGCCTTCGATCAGGCCCGGGATATCGGCCATCACGAAGCTGCGGTGCTCACCGCAGTAAACGACACCGAGGTTTGGATGCAGCGTCGTGAACGGGTAGTCCGCGACGCGCGGCCGTGCCGCCGACACCGCACGGATCAGCGTCGATTTGCCGGCATTGGGCAGCCCCAGCAGACCGACATCGGCGATCAGCTTCAGCTCGAGCTCAAGCATCCGCTTCTCGCCCGGCAGCCCCGGGCCGAACTTGCGCGGCGCGCGATTGGTGCTCGACTTGAAGCGCGTATTGCCCCAGCCGCCCTTGCCACCGCGCGCCACCTGCAGCGTGTCCCCCACGCTGGTCAGATCGCCGAGCTGCTCGCCGGTTTCCTTGTCGCGGACGATCGTGCCGACCGGCACCGGCACGTACAGGTCATCGCCACCCTTGCCCACCTTGTCGTTGCCACTGCCCGCCTCGCCCGAGCGAGCCTTGAATGTGCGCGAGATGCGATAGTCCGCCAGCGTATTGATGCCGGCCGCTGCACGCAGATAGACACTGCCACCGAGGCCGCCGTCGCCGCCATCGGGACCACCGAACGGCACGAACTTCTCGCGTCGAAAACTCAGGCAGCCGCGGCCGCCGTTGCCGGCTTGGACCGAGAGTCGCGCTTCATCTACAAATTTCATGGTGCAAACGAAAACCCCGGCGCGAGGCCGGGGTTCATGGTGGCGGCTCGCTGCAGCCGATCAGATCTGCGCCTCATCGGGCACGACTGCGACAAAAGTCTTCTGCGGCGCACCACGGCGTGAGAACTCTACCTTGCCGTGTCGCAGTGCGAACAGCGTGTGGTCCGAACCGATGCCGACGTTGGCACCCGGGCGGTACACCGTGCCGCGCTGGCGGATGATGATGTTGCCGGCGAGCACGTGCTCTCCGCCGAAAGCCTTCACGCCGAGGCGCTTGCTGTGCGATTCACGACCGTTGCGGGTGCTACCGCCTGCTTTCTTATGTGCCATGTCTGTCTCCGTACCGGGTCTTAGCCCGCGCTGATGTCCGTGATCTTGATTTCAGTGTACTTCTGCCGATGGTTGCCCATGCGCAGGTAGTGCTTGCGGCGGCGAAACTTCACGATCGCTTTCTTCTCGCCCTGGCCGTGCTTCTCGACTGTGGCCTGCACCGATGCACCGGTGATGCGCGGCGAACCCACCGTGACGCTGTCGCCCGAACCCACCAGCAGCACGTGATCGAGCTTGAACGACTCACCGGCTTCGATCTCGAGCTTCTCGACGCGCAGCACGCTGCCCTTCTCGACTCGATACTGCTTACCGCCCGTGACGACAACCGCGTACATGCTTCGCTCCAGATAAATGAACCGCGCGGGCGGCGTGCAAGCCGTTGAACGACAAGCGATTTCACGCGCAGCGGAAAGGCCGCGAATTCTACGGCCCGCGCCGGCTACGGTCAAACGCCGTTTGCGCGCCAGAGGCACCCCGCCATTCGACCAGAGAACCCCTAGTTTCGCTTGAAAATCAAATGTTTGAGCGCATCCTCCCGCTCCGTTACGATGGCAGTCCTCATGCAATTAGACGAAATCAGAACCCTCGTCCGGCCCGATCTCGACTCGATCGACGCCGTGATCCGCGTACGGATGCGCAGCACCGTCGGCCTCGTCGACCAGGTGGCCGACTACATCATCGGCGGCGGCGGCAAACGCCTGCGGCCGCTGATCGTCGTGCTGGCCGCCCGCGCCTGCGGTTACAACGGCAGCAGCCATATCGATGCCGCCGCGTTCATCGAATTCATTCACACCGCGACCCTGCTGCATGACGACGTCGTCGACGGCTCCGCCAAGCGCCGCGGCCGCGCCACCGCCAATGCCCTCTATGGCAACCAGGCCACCGTGCTGGTCGGCGATTTTGTGTACTCCCGCGCGTTCCAGATGATGGCCGAGATCGGCTCCCAGCGCGTGATCGAGATCATGTCCGAAGCGACCAACGTGATTGCCGAAGGCGAAGTGCTGCAGCTGATGAATGCGCACGACCCCGAGACCACCCAGGCGCGTTACCTCGAAGTGATCTACCGCAAGACCGCCAAACTGTTCGAAGCCGGCGCCGAAGTGGCCGCCGTGCTCGCCGGCGCGAGCCCCAGCCTGCAGCAGGCGCTCGCCACGTATGGCAAGCACCTCGGTGCCGCGTACCAGCTGGTCGACGACGTGCTCGACTATCGTTCAGATCCCGCGCTGCTCGGCAAGAACCTCGGCGACGATCTGGCCGAAGGCAAGCCGACCCTGCCGCTGATCCACGCCCTGAAGAGCACTGCGGACCCCGCCACCCAGGAAATGATGCGCGCGGCGATTCGCGATGGCGGCCTCGCCCAGCTGTCGCCCGTGCTGGCCGCAATTGAATCGACCGGAGCGCTTGAGTACACTCGCCGGCTCGCTCAGGACGAGGCCGATCAGGCACTGGTCGCCCTGCGTGCCCTGCCCGAGACACCGTACAAGAAGGGCCTCACCTCGATTGTCCGCTTCGTCGTCGAGCGCACTTATTGATTTGATTCGCCAGATTTCGGGATGTAGCTCAGCCTGGTAGAGCACTACGTTCGGGACGTAGGAGTCGGAGGTTCAAATCCTCTCATCCCGACCAATTGAAACAATGAGTTAGCTACGAGCCGCCCCTCTCCAGGCGCGGCAACTGACACGCAACTGGCACGCAAAACGTCAGCTGGCGTGGGCTGATCCTCGATTTGTTCGCCCAGAATCGGCCGGTGAACGAGCCGCGACAGATCGGCAAAGTAGTCATCAATCGCAGCTGCAGCCTTCGCGAGAAACTCTGGTGCGTAGTGCACGTACTGTGAGGTCGTACTCGGGATCGCGTGCCCGAGCACCAGCTCAATCTCGTGCCAGGGAACACCGCGCTTGGCAAGTTCTGTCGCCACGGTGTGCCTGATGGTGTATGCCGACGCATCGGGAACTCCCGCGCGCCGCGCCAGACGCTTGAAGGTCGACTTCCAGCCCTCACGGCTATACGACTGCCCGTGGTGATTGACGATGTAATCGTCACTCCAGCCCTTGAGCCAACGCGCCAAAGTCTCGGCCATCGGGATCGTCGGTCGCCGCTTCTTGTTCTGTCTTCGACCATGGGGATTGAGCCGGATACGACGCCCGCGGATGTCGCACTGGACGCGCGTGAGTTCGAGAATCGCAGCGGGCCGAGCCGCGGTACCGAACGCGAGCAACAGGTAGCGGAACTGCGACTCCTGCTTCGCTGCATTGAATAGCGCTGCGGCCTCGTCGATCGACAGCACACGATCACGCGGCTCACTCTTCGGGATCTTGATGAACGGCGGGACGCTTGCAATCTCTTCATTCGCGAACGCACGCCGCAGCGCCGCCCTTACCGTGTCGAACGTCCGACGGATGTAGCCATCCGAGTGGCCGCGCTCACGCAACACCGAGACGATGCGCTCCTGTTCCTTTCGCCCGAAGTCAGCGACGGTCGCCGGCCCGACCAGATCCCGCAGCAGGTCGATGGCGGTGCGGGACGTCTGCCGACTTCCCCGCGAGGGCAGCTTCGAGGCGTGCTCGTGCCAGTACCTGTCCAGGATCGTCGTGACCGGCACGTCGGCAGGCCTCTCCTGATCCAGCGTCTCGGCGAGCGTGAACCGCTCGGCTAGCTGCCGTTCTGCTTCTGCAAAATCATCAGTGCCCGTCGTCTGTCGTCGAGTCTGTCTCGTGTCGCGATCGAGCCACGTGATGTACCAGCATTTACTGCCGGCCCGCTTCGAGAGCCAGAACTCGCCGAGTTGACCGTCTCGTCGATTTCGCATTTCGCGTCTCCTACAGTCTCTTCCCACGCGAGCAGCCAGTCCTCGCGAACCTTGAATCCGCGGCCGAGCCGCTTGGCCCTAAGTGCGCCATGCTTGCGCCACCGCCGCACGGTAAAGACGGACACGCCGTAGCGCTCTGCAATGTCCTCCTCCGTGTACCAGCGCGGCAATGCCGTCAGTGTCGTGGCCATGGACCTAAGACTTGCGCACACATCTGCTCGCCATCCACTTGCCCGCGATCCTCTGATTCGCCAGTGGGACCAGCATTGTCCGTCAGGCTTGTTTTATGACGGCGTGCCTCCTCGTCGCTCAATTCAAAATATTTCGACGCCACGCAATCAAGCGGAATGTTGGCTGCGCCGGACTCGGCGAGCAATCCGAAGTAAATACTATTCATCATCCCTTCTCCATGACGTCTGGACGCCTGCGGTTTGGGATAAGAGCATTGCGCCTAGCGCAAGTGGCGACAAGACCGAGTATCTGCAGACTTTCTTCAGAAACTCGATCCTTTTGGCCATTGATCTTGCGCTGCAGATCGCCCGATCACTGG